>ENA-OFDP01000010-OFDP01000010.1-metagenomes-genome-assembly--contig:-NODE-10-length-172841-cov-5.363745_pt1 | contig 172841 bp, 161 predicted proteins | sample MGYA00153389_OFDP01 | MGnify analysis MGYA00153389
TCTGTGATTTGAGTTAACCACTGGACAATTAAATCTCTCATGCCAGCTCTCCTGATTGTTCAACAGCCACACCATGTTGTTTTAAAAACTCAACCGCTTCAGCGATCAGGCTTTCATCGCCCAAGAGCTGAACAAACATTTGCCCAATCACATTGCCATCAATTTCAATCATGTTGGCAAACAGGATATTGAGACTAATATCAAACTGTTTAATTAAGTTTTGGATTACGGTTTCGTGTGCAGAGTTACCAAGAAATTGTAAGCGGTAAATACTATGATGATGCTTATGTTCGAGGTTATTCAGAAGCTTAATCGGTAGCTGTTGATGCAAAATCGTTTGAATAAAATTCTGTGTCGTTGCATGTTGTGGGCGACTAAACAAGTCCACCGTTTTCCCCGTTTCAACCACTTTGCCGAGTTCCATTACGGCCACATGTGAGCAGATGCTTTGGATCACATCCATTTCATGTGTCACCATGACGATGGTAATGCCTTGCTCTTGATTGATTTTTTTGAGCAAGTCCAATACCGACTTGGTGGTTTGTGGGTCGAGTGCAGAAGTCGCTTCGTCACAAAGTAATATTTTAGGATGGTTGGCAAGCGCACGTGCAATGCCGACACGTTGTTTTTGACCACCCGAGAGCTCATCTGGATAAGCTTCTTTTTTATGTTTGAGGTCAATAAACTCAAGTAGCTCATTCAAACGTTGTTCACGTTCAACTTTGCTATAACCCAAAAGTTTCATGGGCATTTCAATATTGGCTGCAACGGTTTTGGTTTGCAGTAAATTAAAATGCTGGAAAATCATGCCAATATTTGCACGTTCTTGACGTAATGCTTTTGCATCTAATGCAGTAAAGTCTTTCTGATTGATAATTACTTGGCCTTGAGTTGGGCGTTCAAGTAAATTGATCAATCGAATGAGGGTACTTTTACCTGCACCACTATAGCCAATAATGCCAAAAATACTACCTTCTGGAATGTCCAAATTGATTTGGTCCAGTGCAGGAATGATTTGGCCTTTCAGCTGATAGTGCTTTGAAATGTTTTTAAATTGAATCATATCGTCAAAAACTACACAAAAATGAAAAAACAGGCAAAGAGACTTTGCCTGTTTCGTTGATTTGATTATATTACTATTTAGCTTGAGTAAGGTAGCTTACTGGCTTGTTCACATCAATTTTTGTGCCGCCAAAATGTTCTTGAACATATTTGCCGACTGCAGCGACATGGTAAAGCTCACCGACTTTTTTCAGTACAGGGTCATTTTGACGCGCTTCAGCTACAGCAAGAACGTTTACGTTCATTTTTGTGGTTTGATCGATAGGCTCATAGTAAATCGCATCTTTCAATACGTTTAGACCACCTTCCATTGCAAGGGTATTACCCAAAACAATTGCATCAACTTCGTCTTTCACACGTACAGCTGTTGCCATTTGAATAGGCTTGATGACGAGAGCTTTGTTGTTTTCAACGATGTCTTTCGAAGTGCCCTTCACGAAGTCGAAGTCATTTTTTAACTTCACTAGACCCGCAGATTGTAATAATAACAATGCACGTGATTCGTTCGCACCATCATTTGGAATGGCAATCGTTGCACCATTTTTAAATTCAGCCAGTGTTTTTACTTTGCTTGAATAGATGCCCATTGGCTCTAGGTAGGTCGTTGAAAGTGGTGCAATCTTTGCTGTGTTTGCTTCGTTATATGCTACAAGGTAAGCATAAGATTGGAATGCATTTACATCGACTTCATTGTTAGCAACAGCGGTGTTCATTGCGACATAGTCAGTGAAGTTTTTAATGTCTAACTTTAAGCCAGCTGCTTTAGTTTCTGGCAAAGTTGCAATGTGGCGCCAAATATCAGCATCAGAGCCAGTCGATGCGATGGTTACTGTTTGCTCAGCTGCTGCAGTATCCGTTTTAGCCGCATCTGTTGCAGGTGCTTCAGGTTTGCTACAACCGGTTAAAGCAACAGATAAACCCAGCGCAATTCCTAGAATTTTTTTCATTTTTTCTTCCCGATTAAGCATCCAAAAGAGGCTTAACTTAGCTGAACAATAGAGAGATCAATTGATTTTAAATCAGGTATTCCTGATTTGATGCATATGACTGTAATGTGAGTTTTGCAAGTGTGCAATTCGATATCAGTCGAATATGTACTTTCACTTTGAAAAAGATTAACTTTTTCAACTCACTAGAAACATCTCTGCTCAATCGTTAAATTTTGCACATCATATCAACAAAGTAATATTCGATATAGAGCATAAAAGTTCAATACTTATCTGATTTAAAGATTAGTAATTTGCATTTTGTTTGTAATTTTATAATTAAAACAATATATTATTTTTAATTAATCTATTTAAAAATAATAATTTGCATAAATTTTGTGCTTTATAAGATTTTATCTAAACTAAATACAAAAAATAGATATAAGGAGTATAAAGTGCAAAAAGTATGTCTCAGAATACAGGATGATTATAGCTATATCTTTAGAAATTAATTTATATTCATACGGATATATTTAAAAAAATTTGCAGCGGTTTGCAATAAAAAAACCCGCATTTAGCGGGTTTTTACGGTATGAATGTTTTTAAGCATTTTCACGCGCAATAGCACGATAACCAATATCTGTACGGTATTGCATACCCGTAAATGTGACTTGACCACAAACTTCTAAAGCATTGACTTGTGCTTCAAGTACGGTATCACCAAGAGCTGTCACACATAAAACACGACCACCCGCAGTCAAGATATGACCATCGGCACTCATTGTAGTGCCCGCATGGAAGATTTTTGTGTTCTCAGGAGATAGACCAAGACCAGAGATTACGTCACCTTGACGAACAGTTTCTGGGTAGCCTTCTGCCGCAAGAACAATACCAATTGATTTGCGTTCATCCCATTCAGCTTCTGCTGGAAGATTACCTGCAATACCAGCTTCAACCAGATCGACCAATGATGATTTTAAACGCATCATAATCGGTTGTGTTTCAGGGTCACCAAAACGACAGTTAAATTCGATCACTTTAGGTTGACCTTGTTCATCAATCATCAAGCCTGCATATAAGAAGCCTGTATAAACATGACCATCTTTTTTCATGCCTTCCACAGTTGGACGCATAATTTCAGTCATTGCACGATCAAATACTTCAGCTGTAACCACAGGAGCAGGAGAGTAAGCACCCATACCACCCGTGTTTGGACCTTGGTCGCATTCAAAAATACGCTTATGGTCTTGAGATGTTGCCATTGGTAAGATGTTGTCGCCATCAATCATACAAATGAAAGATGCTTCTTCACCAGCAAGGAATTCTTCGATCACAACACGAGAACCAGCATCACCAAACTTGTTGCCCGCCAACATGTCATCAATCGCATCAAAAGCTTCTTGATTGGTCATAGCTACAATTACGCCTTTACCCGCAGCAAGACCATCGGCCTTGATCACGATTGGCGCGCCATTTTTTTCAACGAATGCTTTTGCTGCATCGACTTCAGTAAACACATCGTAGAACGCAGTAGGAATATTGTGGCGTTTTAAGAAGTGCTTAGCAAATGCTTTTGAGCCTTCTAGCTGGGCAGCAAATTGAGTTGGGCCCCAAATTTGAAGCTCTGCCGCGCGGCAAGCATCAACTACACCATTTACAAGCGGTGCTTCTGGACCCACAATAATCAAATCTACTGCATTGTTTTTTGCAAAGTCGATAATTGCAGCATTGTCTAAAATGTTGAGTGCAACATTTTCACATTTGTTTTCTGTTGCAGTTCCTGCATTACCTGGTGCAACAAAAACTTTTGCAACTTTTTCATCTTGCGCGATTTTCCATGCCAATGCATGTTCACGACCGCCATTACCCAAAACTAAAATGTTCATCTTACTATCCTTTTTTTAATCCCTCCCAACCTCCCTTTGAAAAGGGAGGGGCATCACGAATTTAAAGAGTCCTTTAATTCATGACAAGTCCCCCTTTAAAAAGGGGGATTTAGGGGGATTTTTGAATATGAATTATTGTAAATTAATGACGGAAGTGACGCATGCCAGTGAAGACCATCGCAATACCTGCTTCATCTGCAGCAGCAATGGTTTCTTCATCACGCATTGAACCACCTGGTTGGATAATACATTTAATGCCTGCTTTCGCTGCATTATCAATACCATCTCGGAATGGGAAGAATGCATCAGACGCCATTACAGCTCCCTCAACCACTAAGCCTGCATGTTCCGCTTTAATCGCAGCAATACGCGCTGAGTTAACACGGCTCATTTGACCTGCGCCTACACCAATGGTTTGACGACCTTTAGCATAAACAATAGCATTTGATTTTACGTATTTCGCAACTTTCCATGCAAAAATTAGGTCATCAATCTCAGCATCCGTTGGTGCGCGTTTTGTCACGACTTTTAGATCATCTTTGGTGATCATGCCTAAGTCTTGGTCTTGAACCAATAAACCACCATTGACGCGTTTATAGTCCAATTGTGGCGCACGCTCATCAAGTGCAGGTAATTCACCACACACGAGAACACGAACATTTTTCTTCGCGCCAGTGACTTCAAGCACACCTTCAGCAATGCTTGGTGCAATGATCACTTCCACAAACTGACGGTCAACAATCGCTTGTGCAGTTGCAACGTCTAATTCACGGTTGAATGCAATGATGCCGCCAAAAGCTGATTCAGGATCTGTCGCATAAGCCAAGTCATATGCCGCTTGAATACCATCTAAAGACACCGCAACGCCACATGGGTTTGCGTGTTTAACGATGACACAAGCAGGTTTTGCAAATGATTTCACACATTCAAGTGCGGCATCTGTATCTGCAATGTTGTTATAAGAAAGTTCTTTACCTTGAAGTTGTTTCGCCGTTGAAACAGAGGCTTCAGTTGCTGTGCTTTCTACATAGAATGCTGCTGACTGATGCGGGTTTTCACCATAACGCAAGTCTTGAGCTTTATTTAACTGTGTATTGAAAGTACGTGCAAACTTGTCTGCTTGACCTTCCTCTTTGCCTACGCGAGCGCCTAGGTAAGAAGCAATCATGCCATCATACTGTGCTGTATGTTCAAATGCTTTAACGGCTAAGTCAAAACGAGTTTCGTAAGACAAAGCACCATTTTCTTTTAGTTCAGCAACAACAGTGTCGTAGTCTGTAGCATTGACCACAATACCGACAGAAGCATGGTTTTTCGCAGCAGCACGCACCATGGTTGGGCCACCGATGTCGATATTTTCAATCGCATCTGCAAGTGAGCAGTTTGGTTTAGCGACTGTTGCAGCAAATGGATAAAGGTTTACAACCACAAGATCGATCGCATCGATATTGTGTTCAGCCATCACAGCTTCGTCTAGACCGCGACGAGCTAAGATACCACCATGAATTTTCGGGTGTAGCGTTTTTACACGACCATCCATCATTTCTGGGAAACCGGTATGCTCTGAAACTTCGACTACAGCGATATTGTTGTCTTTTAACAACTTATATGTACCGCCAGTAGATAAAATTTCTACCCCTAGAGCAACAAGGTTTTGAGCGAACTCAACAATGCCAGTTTTATCGGAAACAGAGATTAAAGCGCGTTTAATGGTCATGATCTTCGTCACAGTTATCAAGAATTAAAACAAAAAGCCAAAAATAGCAGGTAAAAAAAATGCCCGCGGAAGCCGCAAGCATTTTATCATTTATTCACTCATTAAACCGTGAGCTTTTAACTTTTTACGTAAAGTTCCACGGTTAAGTCCTAGAATCTCCGCAGCACGTGTTTGGTTGCCGCGGGTATATTCTAAAACTACAGATAGAAGAGGTTTCTCCATTTCTGCCAGCACCATGTCGTAGACCTGAGATGGTTGCTCGCCTTGCAGTTGTGCAAAATAGTGGCGAACTGCGCGATCTACGTGAATACGAAGAGCGACATCAGACTGTGCAGTAAAAATAGGAGATTTGCTATTCATGCGAAGTAATCCGAAAAATCTAAATATCACTTGGGTAAAGTGACATATATAAAGTGGTCTAAAATTAAAATGAACTTCGTTTTAGATCCTAAAACGACTAGTTCTAAAACTGTACATTTAGCATGCCACAATATCGCTAAGTTGGTCGAAATATAAGCGTAACAATAGTTAAATATTTGTTACCGACCTTTTTTAAACAAAAAAATCTGCTAAATACGCGATATTTCGATAACGCGCATTTTTGCTGATGTTCTATTTGTATTAAAAGACTGAGGAGATTGCAGCACTAAGCTTTTGTGGCGCGTATCATACCATTGTCTAAGAAAAAGTGAGCAAGAAAACTGCATTTTTTTTCACTTTTTTTACATTTTTTTTAAATTTTAGGGCTGGACTATTTCTAAACTGTAATGATTGAAGCTTTTACGGCTGACTGGCAGGCTAAATTTGAATTTGAACGGACTATTTTTAGGAATTCGTTTGATTCCAACCAGACTATCAATCAAATATTCATTTGCATGTAGTTGATAGGTTGAATCGACTTCACCATCCACTTTTAAAATGACCTTAAGATCTGGTAGGGGAAGACTGGTGTCATGATAGTTGATCATTTCACCTGAAAATTGAGTTTTCTGCGTGTCTATACGTTTTACTTTTAATTTATTAATGCTGATCAGACTGTAACGTTCTTGTAGGCTACTACAGTTCAGTACAAGACAAATTTTATTATAGGTTGCGCCTAATGCGGGGCTGTTATTGAGGATATGTGGGTTAAACCATAAGTATTGGAAACACAATAAAGCCAATAAGCTGAAGTTAATCACACCCCAAAGAATATAGTACATTGGGCTTTTTTGCGGTTTCCCTGGATTGTTGTCTGCCAAATTCATGGCAGGATAGTTACCAATCGGGTCGGTACTAAAATAGTTTAAATTGTTTAAATAGGTTTTGAGGTCAATGTTGGAGTGCTCAACTTTCAGGTTGAAAATATCAAGTAAATTTGATGTCGACATTGAAAGCGCAGCAGATTGTGATAAATCAAAATGAATGCTGTCTACACGAGGAGAGGAAAATGCTGAATTTGAAGACATGCTCATGTCATTCTGATTCGCTGATTTTTCCTCACCTGTGTCAAAAGTATGACCCGTGGTTAAATGCGAGAGCGCATTAAAGGTCATCGAACACTTTGGGCAACAAACCATACCTTGCGCAACAGTGAGTTGCGCAACACTTACTTTGTAGATGGTTAGGCATTTAGGGCAAGAGGTTTGTTTGTCGCTCATAGTGTATTAAGAGTTCATTTAAAGGGTGTGGCGTTTACCCGAGATTCGGCACCAGTTTTCATCACGTTTCTCGACCTCTAATATATCAAAAAACTCAGAATAAACACTAGAAACATCAGAAACTTGCTCTTCAATTACACCTGCAAGTGCGAACTCTCCCTCAGATTTGACCAAAGTTGCGAATTCAGGCGCTAACATCATGAGCGGGCCTGCCAAAATATTTGCAACAAAGACATCTGCTTTTTGGTCAGCCAGCTCTAAATTGAACTCGTCTGGTAAGCCGACATAAAGGTTCTCAGCCACACCATTGAGTGCCGCATTTTGTTCAGTGGCTAAAATTGCTTGTGGATCAATATCTGTCGCATAGACTTTTTTTGCACCTAGGAGTAGAGCAGCAACCCCTAAAATACCTGAACCGCAACCATAGTCGATCACGATTTTATCTTTAACATCAGTTTTACCTAACCACTGCAGGCAAAGAAAAGTAGATGCATGGTTCCCTGTACCAAACGCTAAGCCTGGATCAAGTTTAATGTTGACTGCATCTGGTTCTGGTGCTTCCATCCATTCAGGAACGATCCAGTATTTGTCAGCAATTTGAATCGGTTCGTAGGCATCCATCCATGTGCGTTCCCATTCTTGGTCTTCAAGAAATTCACTACGCATCGGCGCATCAGGCATTTGAGTGCGAATAAACGTTTCTAATGCATTGACATCAATTTCTTCGTCGTCTTCTTGCGCATAGATACCTGTCACAATGACTTTATTCCAAAGTGGCGTTTCACCTGGAAGTGGTTCAAGTAAGTCTTGGTTTTCTGCATCATCTAATGTGACACTGACTGCACCCAAAGATTCTAAAAGGGTTTCAGTAAAATCGACTTGCGCTTGATCAACCGTAATATGAATTTGTAACCACTTCACAGGAATAACCTAATATTTATGTATAAATAAATATTGTAGCGGAACAGGGGGCAGTTCGACAGCATTCCTCAAAATAAAAAAGGATGCCGAAGCATCCTTAGATCTACACCTGTTCTAGGCTTGTTCTGTACTGGTTTGAACCGATGGGGCAAAACGGTTGAGTAATGTCCCAAAGATGGCAGCAAAGATATACATAAAAATAGAATAGACCGCTGCAGGCATGGCAATGGTGGTACTGGCCATCACGGTGAGTGCAATGGTCATGGCAAGGGTGCTGTTATGAATGCCAATTTCAAAGGCACAAGCCCGTGCTTGAGCACTGTTGATCCCCAGTAGTCTCGGTACAAAATAACCAATCATTAAACTACAAATACAGAAAATGACGGTGGCTAAACCGACCTGAGTCAGATACTCCAGAATATGTGCGCGTTCTTTGGCTATTGCTCCAACAATGATTAAGACCAAAAATACAACAGAAAAAATACGCAATGGCTTATTCAGCTTCTTGGTAAAAGAAGGTGCATAGTGGCGAATCAACATACCAATACAGACGGGGATAAGAATAATCGAGAATACCTGCAAGATTTTACTAAACTGCATACTGACGTGTTGTCCATCCTGCATAAAGTACTGAATGGCAAAGTTGACAATTAGCGGCAAGGTAAACGCTGCAATAACGGAGTTAATTGCGGTTAAAGTAATATTGAGCGCAATATCACCTTTAAACAAATAGCTAAATAAGTTTGCAGTACTACCACCTGGAGAAGCTGCTAAGAGCATTAAGCCGACGGCAAGCAGTGGCGGTAAGTTGAGTACTTTGCAAATTACAAAGGCAATCCCAACAAGAAGTACCAACTGACAAAATAAAGCAACCAATACTGCTTTGGGATGTTTGCTGACGCGTGCAAAATCCTTCGGGGTTAACTCTAAGCCCAAACCAATCATGATGATGGCAAGAGCTAGGGGTAACATAATCGTTATAATTCCTGAATCCATAGGTGTATATTCTCCTTAAAATTATATAAATCATGACCGTGAAATTATTCAGCTGCGGTCTCTTTCTTCAAAAATAAACTGTCATTTCTTCGCGAGATTAATAGGCCCAATAACGCAGCAAATACAAACATGAAAATAGAATAAATACCGGCAGGAATAGCCATGGCGGTGTTGCCTAAGACTGACAGGGCAACCGTAATGGCAAGTGCGGTGTTGTGAATGGTGATCTCAAAAGAGCAGGTTAAGGCTTGTTTTTCTGGAATATTGGCAAGATGTGGCACAAAAAAACCAATAAACATGCTACAGAAGCAGAATAAGGCTACGGCAGGCCCAATCTCAAACACATATTCAACAAAATTATGTCGCTCTAAGTACAGTGCGAGAAAAAAGATAAAAAGAAGACAGCTTGCAGACAAAATACGCATTGGGCGGTTTAATTTGTCGGCAAGTTTTGGAAAGTAATAACGTAAAAACATGCCCATGCTGACTGGAAGTAGAGTGATGAAAAAAACTTTCATCATTTTCATGGCGGGCATGTCAACGGGTTGTGATGTTTGTAGAAAGTACATCAGTGAAAAATTAATAATAAAAGGGAGAGTTAGTGTTGAAATGATGGAGTTCGTGGCTGTAAGAGTAATGTTGAGCGCAACATCACCTTTAAATAAATAGGTCAATAGGTTTGACGTTGGTCCACCTGGTGAAGCTGCAACGAGCATCAAACCAATCGCGAAAATAGGCGCTAAATTTAAAAACTGGCAAATGAGGAACGCAATGCCCACCAGTAGAACTAACTGTGAAAATAGCGCGATGAAAATGACTTTGGGGTGCAGGGTGAGGCGATAAAAATCAGCTGGGCGTAGGTGTAAACCAAGACCCATCATCATCAAGGCCAAAGTCAAAGGCAAAAAAACTGTAAACAATTCCGAATCCATGGAATACCTTTTTTATTCATTTTTATCTTTTGTGTTTTTGAGTGTATACAGAATTCAATAATTTACAAGGTAGAAAAAAGGGTAAAAAATGGACTATTTTTCACCCTTAATACAGCATGAGCTTTAAGTTGTTTTGATTACATTCTTGGTTTAGGTGCTACAAAACCAAGGGCACATTTGCCTTTGATTTCTTTACCTTCGATATTGATTGATGTCGTTTTTGAGTCGCCTTGGCAAATGCTGGCTAACTCAGCTTCATCACCATGAATATTGGCATTTTTTGAGCTTGGGAAAAATTGAGGTTCACAGGTACCATTCCAAATAATACCTCGATAGGCAAAACTAACCGCTGTTCCTTGTGACTTGCCTTTACAGACTTGTTGATAACGTTGACTATCATAGACCTTTTCAACTTTGTCGTTGGCTGATACAAAAGGCGAAAAAAATAAACCGCAGAGAATGGATGAAAAAAGAATCTTCTTATTCATAATGCTTACCTTTGGTTGTTGTATGATCAACTTATAGGATAAAAAATGATCAAATTAATACAAGGCTTTTCAGGTAACAAAACGCATCCTTTGTTGAGTTTTTGCTACTGCTCTGCAAGTAAAATTACATAAACCTAGCGCTGGCGCAGTAAGCACAGCACCGCATATACAATAAATTCCACGGAATCTGTGAACTTACAATCGAAAATTTGCTATAATCTTTCGTTATCATTTTTTAATCTCCTTTACCACTATGCATTATCCTAAAGTTTACGATGTCATTGTTATCGGCGGCGGTCACGCAGGTACAGAAGCAGCATTGGCTGCGGCACGTATGGGGCGACAGACTTTACTCTTAACTCATAATATTGAGACTTTAGGGCAGATGAGCTGTAATCCAGCAATTGGTGGTATTGGTAAATCGCATTTGGTGCGTGAAATTGATGCCTTGGGCGGTGCAATGGCATTGGCTGCCGATAAAGGTGGTATTCAGTTCCGTATCCTAAACTCACGTAAAGGTGCAGCCGTTCGTGCAACACGTGCTCAGGCAGACCGTATTCGCTATAAAGCCGCGATTCGTGACACTTTAGAAAACCAAGCAAATCTCGATATTTTCCAACAAGCCGCAGACGACCTGATTGTTGAGGGTGATACTGTAAAGGGCGTTGTAACTCAAACGGGTATTCGCTTTGATGCGAAAACAGTTGTACTCACCGCAGGGACGTTCTTGGGTGGTGTAATCCACGTTGGTCTTGAAAAATCAAGTGGCGGCCGTGCAGGTGATCCACCTTCAATTTCACTGGCACACCGTTTACGTGAATTGAATTTGCCAGTGGGTCGTTTAAAGACAGGTACGCCACCACGTATTGATGCGCGTTCGGTTGATTTTTCTGTGATGATTCCACAGCCGGGTGACTTCCCATCACCGACTATGTCATTCATGGGTGATGCATCTATGCACCCTGAACAAGTGAATTGTTATATTACCCATACCAATGAAAAAACCCATGACATCATCCGCGGCGGTTTAGACCGTTCACCGATGTACACTGGTGTTATTGAAGGTGTGGGGCCACGTTACTGCCCATCCATTGAAGACAAAATTCACCGTTTTGCCGATAAAGACTCACACCAAGTATTCTTAGAGCCTGAAGGTCTAGATACACATGAGCTTTATCCAAATGGTATTTCAACTTCACTTCCGTTTGATGTGCAGTTTGAGCTGGTTCGTTCAATTCGCGGGATGGAAAATGCGCACATTTTACGTCCGGGTTATGCTATCGAGTACGATTATTTCAACCCGCAAGCATTGAAGTTTACTTTAGAAACCAAAGCCATTAATAACTTGTACTTTGCTGGTCAAATTAATGGTACGACAGGTTATGAAGAGGCAGGTGCACAAGGCTTGCTTGCAGGCTTAAACGCTGCGCGTCGTGCGTGGGATCAAGAGCAATGGACACCAAAACGTGATGAAGCCTATATGGGCGTATTGGTGGATGACTTGATTACGCTCGGTACGAAAGAACCGTACCGTATGTTTACTTCACGTGCCGAATATCGTTTGATGTTGCGTGAAGACAATGCGGATCAACGTTTAACGCCAGTGGGTCGTGAAATGGGTTTGGTGGATGATGAGCGTTGGGCAGCTTACTGTGAAAAAATGGAAGCGGTTGAACTGGAAACAGGTCGCTTACAACACCTTTGGGCGGCACCAAACAACCCAATGGGCAAAAAGTTTGTCGAAATGACGGGTGCAGATTTATCGAAAGAATGCTCTGCGATTGATTTGTTAAAACGTCCGAATATTTCATTTGCTCAAATTGCGGAGCTCACAGGTTCAGAAGTGTCTGCACAAGTGGGCGATCAAATTGAAATCGCGGTGAAATATGCAGGTTATATTAACCGTCAGCATGAAGACGTTGCGCAAATGAAGCGTTTGGAAGAAACTAAAATTCCAGCCGATTTTAATTATGATGTGGTTTCAGGTTTATCTCGTGAAATTACTTTAAAATTGAAAGATGTACGTCCTGAGACATTGGCACAAGCAAATCGTATTCCGGGGGTAACACCTGCAGCAGTGCAATTAATCATGATTACGATTCGTAAAAATGCACAAGCGAAAAAATCTGCTTAAGATTTTGAGTTAATAAAAGCCCGCCAAGTGCGGGTTTTTATTAGTTAGATTAGGTATTAGCTATATTTTTTTATCTAAATTATTTAAGGTAGAAATGGCTTCATTATAGTTGTATCTCAAGTCTTGATCTTCGGGTTTAAGCTTTAATGTCTTTTCAAAATACTGAATTGCTTTTTTTGCTAGATTTATATCATTTTTTAATTCAGCAAGAGCACATAGGCTGATAGCATAATTTTCTAAATTACTTACATGATTTGGTTCAATATTTAATACATTTTCACAAATATCTTTTGCTTTTTCAAAAATGTACTCATCTTCATTGATTTTAGCTACTCCTAAAAGGCAAGTGATATAGTTTGTTAAGACATTCAGATCTTGAGACTTTAGTTTTTTAGCTTTCTCTAATTGCATTAAAGCATGGTTATATAGGTTTGAGTCTTCATTCAATTGAGCTAAATAAAAAATGGCAATACCATAATCGATAAGAATTTGAACATCATTAGGAATTATCTCTAATGACTTTTTATAAAATTTAAAAGCCTCATTAAATAGACTCTCGTTACCGCTAAGTAAAGCCAATTTTTTATATGCATTTGCATAGTTTTTTAAAAAAATAGGATCACCTTGTAATTCATTTAGTAAATTTTTATAGAACCCTATGGCTTTTAAGATAAGATGCTTATCTTTTTTGAAAGCCCCTATTTGAGTTAGAACGATTGCATATCCTTGAATTAGTTTTAGGTCTGTTATTTTAGGATTTATTTGAAAGCATGTTTCGAAATAGTTTAATGATTTCTCTAAGTAATCCTGTTTACCAGTTAAAGCGCATTGAATTCCGACTTCTGCGTAAGCTTGGTAGAAGTTAATTTGCAAAGTTATCGCTTTGTCAAAATATTTTTGAAATTGATGGTCATCTTTAGTTAAAAAATTTAATGCCTTACCTAAATACGCAGAAGCAACAATTTTTGAAATTGGTTTTAGGGTTAAGTCGAGTGTTTTAGCTTGATTGATAATGTAATCAAATTTACTAGTATGTAATGCCTCTGCTAATTTGATAATTGTAAAATTTGGTTTATTTATATCTACAATAGCTAGAGTTTTCTTCGTGTCCTCTAATATATCAACCTCAGTATCTGATGTTGGTAGTGGGAATTGATTAACTAACTCACAAATTCCTTTTAAATGATTAATTGGGTCTTTAAATAATTCTGTAGGAAAGCATTTTAACTCTATTGCGAGTTCAAGAAGGAATCGGTCAGCATCCTGTTCACCAATAAAATTTCTATGATTAGGGTTCACGTCAATAAATTGCTTCACATTATTGTTTGGCTCTTTTACATAATCAATCCAAAATAAACGATGTTGCCCAATAAAACCTTCATCGACAAGTTTAAAGAATGAATCTGCTCCACCGCTATAGCCAATAAATAATGTGGGTGAGTTATTAATAGTATTTTTAATAAAATTATTTAATTTTTCAGCTTGTTTTTTAGTATCAATATCTGAGTTTGCAAGTTGAAAACCACTCCATTGTCCATGAAGGTGCACAATAGATTGATTGGGAATAGCAGAAAAGTATTCTTCTGAGAGAACTTTCAGATCATAAGTTGGTGGGAAAAAATTATCTAAGCTACATGCACGATTAAGAATATTATCAAAATTGAAAGTTAGAACTTTACCAATATAGCCTTCCTTCAAAAGACTGGCTAAAGCGATATGTGCCCAATTGATTTTTGCTTTTGAAATGTGTTTTTCTATCAGAGTTTTTTGTTCATGTGGGGTAAGCTTCCCCATACATGAACCATAATCTTTTTTCTGAGTATCAGTTAATGCTCTAAGATTGCTTTTGAATTTTTTATTAATTTCGGCTACAAGTTCGTTCGCTAAAGGCATTCCTGCACTTTTGGAACAGCCTGCACCTGTGAAAATAATGACAGGTAAACCTTGTTTTTTATTATCTTTTAAAGTTTTGGCAATATCTTTAACTGAAAAACTCATTTTATAACTTATTAAAAAATATAATTTTTTTATTATATGGAATTTAAATCAAATTAACACTGATTTTTCTCTTAAAAAAAACCGCATTATCATAGGTTTTTTATAGCTTAATTTTAGTGAATCAATTTTGAGTATGATTTGATCATAAGGTCTGTTTTTTGTTTTGGCAGATAAACAAAGCAAAAGAGTTGTTTAAGATAAAAACAGATAAAAATAGCCAATCATGTTATTTCACAAAAGTATCGCCGTCTTTTAAATTGATTTTACGTTCTTAACATGAGGTCAACACCATGACGATGAAATCGATCCGTTTTAACAGTGGAGAGCTTGCATGCCAATGCTAGTTTGTATCAATCACCAAAAACAGCGCACTTATCTTGGTTTAGGGGAGGCATTAAACCAAGATGAGCAATGAAAACGACAAACCCAAGCAATTCAAATATCTAATACCAAAAAGACTGTAAAGCCCCTAATACTTGGGGCTTTTTTTATTTTAGTCGGTGATGGTCTGATTAACTGCATCACGAACTTCTTTGGGTTCAATGTGACTAATTTTATGCCCAAAACTACGTAACCACCACACCAGTTGATTGGTAAAAGGTACAGTAGCATGAACCAAGATTTGCCCATTTCCAAGCGGTTCTAAAACCTGATTGGTACTGAGTTTGGTTTCTTCCAAATACAGCGCATCTATTTCAGTCATAGTCAGGGTAAGTGCGACGGTTTCTGTAGGTTTTGAAAAGTCTACACGGAAACCTAATGCGCCCGATTCGATATATTCATCGATATCAAAATTGACTGGGTGTAAGGCACGAGTGGTTAAAACCGTCGCTGATTTGAAACGGTGCAGTGCAAAGGTTTGAATATCAGTTTTGTCGTGGCGGGTACAAATCAAATAAATAATTGCACCTTTTTGAACCAATGAGAGTGGATTGAGCGTATAGGTTTTTGCTTCAGCCGCTTGGTTTAAGCCTTGATAAACGCATTCCAGTTGTTTGTCTTGGAGCAGTCCTTCATAGATGGCTTGCTGCGCTGTTTTCTCCACAATCGGGGGAATCAGCGGTTGTGTCGCAGGAACAATGCGTACGCGGTTAATCCATTGACGTACATTGTTTTGGGTAGAGAGGCTACGACGTGCTAAGTCAAACCATGGGTTCATTTCTTCAATTAAGCTGGGAGGAAGAAGATGTTTAAGGTGTTCTTCAACCATCATAAACGTCACCGCTTGAGAGCTGGTCATGTGCGGTAAGCTTTGAATCGGAGCATCAGAACGCCAGCGCCAACCTTGAGGCACAGCCCCATTGTTTTCAATCGGAAAGCGTTGAGAGATTTGGTTTAAATCACGTTGAATGGTTCGCAAAGTAATATCGATGCCTTCACGTTGTAAAATCTCTTGCAGCTCTCGAGTCCCCATCCATTTTCCAGTGGAAAGGCGAGACAAAATTTGCCATTGGCGATAGAGACTATTGGACGTTTCTTTTTCTTGTATAGACATAGTTTAATAAAATATAGGAGTCGAAATTACTTACTTGAATGTGAACACAATAAGAAAACTCATTCGTTTAAGCAAGCTTTGCTTGAAATTTTTCAGTTATATTTTTTGACACAACTTAATGCGAAATAGAATTGAAGCAATGCGTTTTTTATCGATTAATAAACAAAGCATCTTTAGAAATCCATGGCATAGATATTGCTACGTATGGGTTACATATCGATAACAATTGAGAGGTTTGTATGTTTAAAGAAGATAAAGATACAAATGTAAATACGATGTTGGACGGATATAAGCTTAACTCTCCTGTATTAAATCCGATTCACTCTCATGATCGTCTATCGAGCCAGTCTGTTGGATTGTTTCATCAAATGACCTCGAATTTCTTTAATGAAATGACAGATGACCAAGCGATGTCGGGTGAGGCTTGTACGCGTATTGAGCACTGGTTGTCACAGCATAGTGTAGAAGAACTCGAAGAACTGAACCAAATTGCCAAACAGCATTTTTTATATGAAGGTATTACGTTTACTGTATATGGTGAATCTGAGGGCATTGAGCGCACCATTCCTTATGATTTAATTCCACGTGTGATCGCTAAACAACAATGGAATAAAATTTCCCTCGGTTCTGCACAACGTGTGCGAGCTTTAAATCTATTTTTACATGATATTTACCATCAACAAGACATTCTCAAAGCGAAAATTATTCCAGAACTGCAAGTGTTGACGCATGAGGCTTATCAACCGCATATGTATGAACACCGTTTAAAAGGTCAGATTTATAGCCAAATTAGTGGAATTGATATTATCCGTGATGGGCAAGGTGACTTTTATGTACTTGAAGATAATTTAAGAACGCCGTCGGGTGTGTCTTATATGCTTGAAAGTCGTAAGATTAGTGAAAAACTCATGCCTGATTTGATGCAGAAGAGCCATATTTTAGGCATAGAACAATACCCACAATTACTTAAACAAATCTTGGCTGAAAACGCTTATGTCGAACAGCCTTTCATCGTGGTGTTGACACCGGGACGTTTTAATAGTGCCTATTATGAACATGCTTTTTTAGCCCGTGAAATGGATGTGCCTTTGGTGACATCGCGCGATTTATTTGTGGAGCATGATAAAGTCTATGTCAAAACCATTCGTGGCCGTCAACGAGTAGATGTGATTTACCGACGTTTGGATGATGCTTATCTTGATCCGCTGTGCTTTATGCCGAATAGCACTTTAGGTGTCGCAGGGTTGATGTCAGCTTATCTGAGTCATAACGTGGTTATTGCGAATGCACCAGGCACAGGGGTTGCGGATGATAAATCGATTTATCCTTATGTCGACAAAATGATTCAGTTTTATTTAGGTGAAAAACCTATCTTAAAAAATGTTCCGACATATCAATGCCGTAACAAGCAAGACTTGGCTTATGTACTGGAGAACCTTGAGCAGTTAGTGGTCAAAGAGGCGCAAGGTTCGGGTGGGTATGGTATGCTGATTGGACCGCAAGCCTGTAAAAGTCAAATTGAGCAATTTAGAGATAAGCTCATGGCGACGCCGCATTTATATATTGCCCAGCCCACTTTAGAGCTTTCAGTCAGTCCAACCATGACTGAATCGGGTGTTTCTGAGCGTCATATTGACCTTAGACCGTTTGTGCTCAGTTCACCGTATCGTACCGAAATTGTCCCTGGCGGTTTAACACGTGTTGCGATGAAAGAAGGTTCGTTGGTGGTCAACTCATCCCAAGGAGGAGGAATTAAAGACACTTGGGTCGTGGAAAATTTACATTCATAAAATAAACAAATATGAGGGTAGAACTATGATTTTATTAAGCACCAATGCTGAAAATATTTTTTGGTTAGGGCGTTATTTAACACGTACTCAATATTTGTGTGCTCAGTTTCCTTTTACCCAAGACCAGCCTGCAATGGATTATGCGCATGCATTTTGTTTGCCTGCTTTTGATGCGTGCTCACTGAATGAGCTGATTTTAAACCCAAACAATCCTGCTTCATTTAACCAGCAATTTCAAAGCGCTAAGAGTAATGTTCAAGACTTGCGCGGGATTTTATCTGCAAAGGCATATGCGGAACTGAATCAATTTATCAAAAATGCCACTGAAAACACCGCCTATATTTGTGATGTGGTTGGAGAGTGTCAGGATGTACTTGAGTCTGAAGCCAGTGATGTCTTTTTATTCTTTAGTTTGGGGCAAATGATTGAGCAGCTCGACCGTCAAATCCGCCTGAAACAAGATGCACAAAATACTTTAGTTGAAATAGAAAACATCGTTATGTTGTTAAAAGAAATGGGCTGGCTAAATTTGGCGCAGGCTTGGCTAGAGCTCAAATCACAACCTGATGCGATGAATTTTTATCATTTTAGTGATTATATTCAACAATTGTTTGAGGTTGATGTATGAAACTTATGATCAATCATCAAACGCATTATCAGTATAGTGAATTGGCGCTGAATAGCATTCAATATATCAAAATGACACCCACGAATAATTCACACCAAAAGGTATGTCATTGGCATGTGAGTGTGCCAGGAGAGCGAGAAGAAAAACGGGATGCCTTCCAAAATATTTGGATTACCAGTTCGCAACGTGAAGCCTATCAACAGCTGACCATAATGGCGCAGGGCATTGTTGAAATTAATAGCTTGGCAGAACATGGCATCCAAGATCGGCTGAATCCCAATTTATTTTTACAGCCGACGCCCAATACCCAGTGCAATGCCGAAATGAAGGCATTTGCACATCAGTATGTGCCTGAGCTGAATCGGGAAAATTTGATGAAACTGTCAGAAGCCATTTTAGTGCATATTCCTTATGTATCTGCCGAAACCTCGGTGCTCACTTCGGCAATCGATGCATTCAATGGGCAGCAAGGCGTATGTCAGGACCATAGTCATGTTTTTATTGCCATGTGTAAGCATCTTGGCTTACCGGTACGTTATGTATCGGGGTATTTGCATGTGCCTGAAACTTCACACCTCGCCAGTCACGCGTGGGCCGAGGTGTATATTGATGATGCATGGTATTGTTTTGATACCAGTAATCAATTGTTCAAACCACAGTCACATATCTATGTAGCTATTGGGCGTGATTATTGGGATGTGGCTCCCGTTCGTGGCGTACGTGAAAAAGGTGGGGTGGAATCGATGCATTCCATGGTACAAGTTTTAAGTTGTTAAGGTTTAGCTGAAAAAGGATGTTCTATGACCTATTGTTGTGCACTTCATCTGCAAGATGGTTTGGTTTTTATAAGTGATACGCGTACGAATGCAGGTGTAGACCATATATCCGTGTTTAGGAAGCTGTATACATTTGGTGTAGAGGGTGAACGCTTTATTGCGATTCAAACCTCAGGAAACTTAGCAACGACCCAAGCGGTGATTGGACATTTAAAAAATCATCTGGAGTTAAGCCAAGAACCGAATTTATATAGTGTCAATACCATGTTCGAAGCGGCTGAGTTGGTCGGGCATACTTTGAAAAAAGTCTTGGCGGATATGGCACCAGACACGCAAGAACAAAGTAATTACTACTGTAGCTTATTGGTCGGTGGCCAAATTAAAGGGGCAGAAATGCAACTTTATAATATTTATCCGCAGGGGAATTTTATTTGTGCGACCAAAGATACGCCGTATTTTCAAATTGGTGAAAGTAAATATGGAAAGCCGATTCTAGATCGTGCATTACGGTATGACATGCCCTTAGATGAAGCGGTGAAGTGTAGTTTGATTTCTTTTGATTCAACCTTACGCTCCAATGTTTCTGTTGGTTTGCCCTTAGATGCTTTGGTGTATACAAGAGATAGTTTACATATTCCAGTGGGTAAGCGGATTGATGAAGAAGATCCGTATTTTTCAAGCATTAGTAAACAATGGTCGGATACCTTAAGAAAAGGATTGCAAGAATTGGCAAAGCCGACAGATGACTATTTAGTATAAACGTGTTAGATGCTAAAAATAATGAAATCAATAAATTGGGGAAGTCTATGCGGCAAATTTGCTATGCAAGTACTTCAACTTCGGATCAGGTGCAGCTTCTTCAAGATGTTCGGGACATTTTAAGCGAAGCACGTGATTTTAATGCAGTACATAATATTTCAGGTGTTCTTTATTATGCTGATCAGCATTATTTCCAGTGCTTAGAAGGGGATGAAGCTGCTTTAGAATTATTAATGTCGAAATTATTGAAAGACCCTAGACATAAAGATATTAAAGTCTTTGAGGCGAAAACGATTCACGCGGCACATTTTAGAGCTTGGGGCATGAAGTATGTGCAACGTATGAGTAGCGTACATACCAAAATGCGTGAGATAGGTTTTGTAACATTTGAACCACAGAGCATGAGTCAGCAACAAATTGATCAATTGTTGCAAGATCTTTACGATGCCCAGTCTGATGAAAGTTTAGGTTGAAAAAAAGCCCAAGTAGAACTTGGGCTTTTTTGTTAGATTTGCTTACGTGTAGGGCGATTGCTTAATCGGCAAAGTAGCTCATAGCCAATGGTTCCATTGGCTTCCGCAACATCGTCAACTAAGCGGTTTTCACCCCAGAGCTCAACTTTTGTACCGAGTCTGGCGTTTAAACCTGTCACATCGATCGCAATCATGTCCATCGCAACTCGGCCCACAACAGCTGCTGCCTGACCATCTATAGCAACATAGTTTTGTTTTGGAAATGCACGTGGGTAGCCATCCCCATAACCAATCGAAACAATGGCCAGTTCAGTTTCTTGGTTGGCGACAAAATGTGAACCATAGCCGACACCTTCACCTGCTTGAATGGTATTTAATGCAATAATTTCCGCAGTGAAGGTCATAACTGGCTTTAAGTCCAAGTCGTGTGCATTTTTATTGGCAAAAGGTGATGCACCGTAAAGCATGATACCGGGACGAACAAAATCAAAATTAAGTTCTGGCCATTTAAAAATAGCAGCTGAGTTACAACATGAGGCTAAAATTGGTGAACACGCTTCTTTGATGTGTAGAAATTGCGCACGTTGCTGCTCATTGAGTGGGTGATCCGCATCGGCATTGGCAAAGTGCATTGCTAGGACACATGTAAAGCCTTCTGCTTTCAATGTGTTGATGACAGCAATGATTTCAGCAACTTTAAAGCCTAAACGGTTCATACCGCTATTGAGTTTGACCCATACTTTAAGGTTTTGTGCGATATACGTGGTTTTATGTGCGATCAGCCAATCGACTTGTTGTTGCTGATGAACCACACACTCGATATTTTGCTCAATGACAGTTGGCATTTCATCTGCTGAGAAAACACCTTCAATCAGGGTAATCGGCTGTGTAAAGCCGAGTTCACGAATCTCTAGTGCTTCTTGTAAACAGGCGACACCAAAGGCATCGGTTTCACTTAAGGCTGCTAAACAGTCTTTGACTCCGTGTCCATAAGCATTGGCTTTGACCATGCTGACGATTTTCGCGTTTGGGGCAAGTTGTTTGACACGGTTTAAATTATATTGCAGCGCTTGGCTATCAATATAAACTGTTGCTTGACGCACCCTAATTACTCCTACAGGGTCATGGAAGGGCGACGATGAGGCTTTAATTATTCCTCATCATCGTACTGAGCATAAAACTCAGGGGATAAGTTACTAAAGCGGGTATATTGGCCTTCAAAAGCAAGTCGAACGGTACCAATAGGGCCGTTACGCTGCTTACCAATAATAATTTCGGCAGTGCCTGCTTCTTTGGATTCTTTGTTATAGACTTCATCACGGTAAATAAACATGATCAAGTCGGCGTCCTGCTCGATTGCACCAGATTCACGTAAGTCTGACATCACGGGACGCTTGTTGGGACGGTTCTCGAGGGAACGGTTAAGCTGCGATAGTGCAATCACAGGACACATCATTTCTTTGGCAAGAGCTTTTAAGCTTCGTGAAATTTCCGAAATCTCACCGACACGGTTATCACCCATGCCTGGTACTTTCATTAGCTGTAAGTAATCGACCATGATGCAGCCGAGTTTACCATCGTGCTGTTTGGCAATACGACGTGCACGTGCTCGAACTTCTGTAGGTGGAAGAGCAGAAGAGTCATCGATATAGAGCTTTTTCTCTTGCAGTTGCAAAATGGTGCCGGTCACTTTTGACCATTCATCACCATCGAGTTTACCTGAACGTAAATGTCCCTGATGGACTTTCCCGTAAGATGAAATTAAACGCATGGCGATGGAGTCGGCTGGCATTTCCATGGAGTAAACCAAGGCAGGTAGGTCATTATTAAACAGCACGCTTTCAACCAAATTCATGGCAAAAGTCGTTTTACCCATCGATGGACGCGCTGCAACAATAATCAAATCACCTGCTTGCATACCCGAAGTTTTATTGTCGAGTTCAAGAAAGCCTGTGGTTAAGCCTGTAATGCTGCCTTCCATTTGTGACAATTCATTCAGCTTATCAAAGACATCGGCCACAACTGTATTGATGGCTTTAGGCCCTTGAGCTTTGGCGTTGTTATTGTGTTGTTCTGCCAAGGAGAAAATATTGGTTTCGGCCAAATCTAAAATTTCACTGACGTTACGACCTTTGGTGTCATAGGCATTTTGTAAAATTTCAGAGCTGACCTTAATCATGCTACGCAAAGTTGAAAATTCTTTGATCTTGGTGGCATAAGTTTCCATGTTATAGAAACTAGACGGGGAGTCTGCCATCAATTGCATCAGGTACTCTTCACCACCAACCGCATCGAGTAGGTTTTGTGTGGTGAGCCAGTCATGGACTAAAACTGCATCATAGGGTGAGCTGTCTTTGGAGAGTTGCGCAATCGCACGAAAAATATATTTATGGCGCGTCGCATAAAAGTCATTTTCAGTCAGTACATCGCCAACTTGTTCAAAGGATTCAGCAACCGTCATTAAAGCGGCAAGTACGGCTTGTTCCAATGCTAAGTTATGCGGAGGTGTACGGAATTCTTTCAGTTGCCCTGACTCATTCGGTTTATTGTCTTGTTTCGATGAGCTCTTTTGAGCAGTGGCATTCGCCTGTGACATATAACGCCCTGATTTTTAATACAGTAAGAGGGATAACTTAAGATAAATTTCACTGTAAATTTGGGAAAAAATACAGTCATTTAACTCTATGCACTTTATCAAAAAATGCAGCTGCTGTGTGCTGAATTCAAGGCTTATGGATAAAACCCATAATATTCAAATTTGGCATTTTGCGGGGCAGGCTGATGAAGTTTTAAGCTGAGCGAAGAAACTACTTTTTCATAGAGATAAAAAAAGAGCATGCAAAAGCATGCTCTTTTTTTTGCAAGAAATTACTCAGATACGATAGTAACGAGAACTTCAGCAACAACATCATGGTGCAATTGGATTGCGATGTTGAATTCGCCAGTGTGACGAAGTGCACCGTTCGGTAAACGAACTTCTGCACGGTCAACTTCAAGACCAGCATTTGTTAACGCGTCAGCGATATCACGAGTACCGATAGAACCGAATAGTTTACCTTCGTCACCAGCTTTCGCAGTGATTACGATGTTAACTTCGTCTAATTGGCTAGCACGTGCTTGAGCAGCAGCTAAAACATCAGCTTCAGCTTTCTCAAGTTCAGCGCGACGAGCTTCAAAAGCAGCAGTGTTAGCTTCAGTAGCAGCTACTGCTTGACCTTGAGGGATAAGGTAGTTGCGGCCGTAACCAGCTTTAACTGAAACTTTATCGCCTAATTTACCAAGGTTTTTAATGCGTTGTAATAAGATAATATCCACAGCTCAACCTCACTTATGATTGTCAGTGTAAGGGATCAAAGACAAGTAGCGAGCTTGTTTAATAGCAAGCGCTAATTGACGTTGGTAACGAGCTTTAGTACCTGTAATACGGCTAGGAACAATCTTGCCGTTTTCAGTGATGTACTGTTTTAAAGTGTCGATATCTTTGTAGTCGATGTACGTAACGTTCTCAGCTGTAAAGCGGCAGAACTTGCGACGACGGTAAAAACGTGCCATTGATGTTCTCCTTATGCTTCAGCAGAGTCTTGAGCTTGTTGTGCTTCTTCACGTTGAGCTTTACGCGCACGTTTTTCTTCAGCACTCTTAGCCAATAGTGACTCTTCAGTGATAGCGTTCTCACGACGGATGATAAGGCTACGAATAATTGCATCGTTGTAACGGAACAATTCTTCTAACTCATCAAGAGTAGTTTGACCACACTCAACATTCATAAGAATGTAGTGAGCTTTGTGGATCTTGTTGATTGGGTAAGCCAATTGACGACGGCCCCAGTCTTCAAGACGGTGAATTTGACCTTCAGCTTCTTTGATGTGAGTTAGGTAGCGTTCTACCATACCAACGACTTGATCGCTTTGATCAGGGTGTACTAAAAGTACGATTTCGTAATGACGCATTGTCAGCTCCTTACGGTTTAAACAGCCCCTAACAAAAAAGTTGTTAGAAGCAAGGAGTCACAACCAAGGTTGTGTCGCATTAGATGCGAAGGGGGAATTTTAGAGACTTTGCTCGCCAAATTCAAGAACTTCTCTTAAAAAGCCCTAATTATTTTGAGGTTTTGAGCGTAAAAGGAAGACGACATAGCCTTTAAAGTTCGTATCATTTTCAAGCTTGGGCGGTCTATGCCACTCACCGTATTGAACAATGCCAATTTTATAAGGCAGTTTTAGTGCTGAAACTTTTTTTAGATAAGCTGCATAGTTGGGTATGGTGGTTGAACCTTGATAAGTTTGAATGACCAACTCATCGATGGTGTTATTCAGGAGGTTTAAAGTCTCCTGATTTGTCACATTGGTCCAGTCCATTAAACCCGTGGTACTGAGTTGATAATCTTGAGGTAATTGTTTTCTTAATTGACTTAAGAATAGGGCATATTGGTGAATGTGTTTGGTTTTGGCATCGAAATCAATTTGTATGCCTTGAATATGATTCCCTGCATTTTCCCATTGCTGAACGCGTTGTAGAATGTGTGTAAGCTCTTGGCCTTGCCAGTCTAAATGATAATTACGAAAAACCAGCCACACCTTTTGCTGAGGAATTTTTAAGACGCTTACGCCTTGCGGTATGAGCTTAGAGTGATGTGTTTGGGAATCTAAACGGATTTCACCTTGTAAAATATAAAGTTCTTTAGCTGCTTTTAGGTAAGGGGCAGATGAAATATTGCCCCAAATCCAAAATGCATTATAGTCTTCGGCATTTACCCGACTAGATGTTGAAGCTGACTGACTCGGCTGACAGGCCATGATGCTCAGCATACAGATCAACGTTATAACAACTGAAAAAATCTGCTTCAACATATATGTCTTACCAGTAATACTTTAAAGATTGTGCCCAAGAGGTACTTGGATAGTCACGTTTAATGTGGTCGAACCATTGTTTACGAGTGGATTTTTCAACCTCTGCATCCTGACAGTCATTCATCCCGCTTGGTGAATAACACATGATTGAGCGATAAAGCGCATAAGCTTTTAAATCGGGTACAGAACTGGATTTGATGATGTCTTTATACACTTGACCACGGGCAAAAATTGCACCTTGGAAGCTAGCAGTTTCTTTTTCTAAAGCGGTGACATAGCTTATGTTGTAGCCTTGATTCGAGCGTGCATATTCGCCCAAACAAAGTCGGAGCTTTAAATCTTGAGGTGAATTTTCAAGTTTTTGAGTCAGACTGAATAAATCAGGGCATTGAATCTGTGGCGTGATTTTTGTTCCTGCCCAAATAAAATTACTGAAAGGCGGTTGGTTTTTATAATTTTTATATGTTTCTGAGTCATATTTATACTTCGCGGCATCTTGTGGTAGCAGTACAAAGGCTTGATTAAACAGTTTAAAGTTCTGATGTACCAATGACTTTTGCAAAGTTTTATACAAAGCTAAATTTTTTTGATCTGTACTTGATGCTTTGCTCTGTACAATTTGCATTAAGCTTTTTTCATTGGCTTCATTTTCAATAAAGCTTTTTTGCAATGAAGCTTGTTTGATTTTAGCATTTGAACCGATGAATAGGTTTGCACTTTGCTGCTGAGCATAATGTGGATACAACATTAGCTCAAATAAGCCACGCTGTTCAATGGATTTTGATTGACTCAGCCAACCTTCCCAATACTGCTGTGCATTTTGAGTTTGTCCGAGTTTTTCTAAAATACGCCCTTTTAACAATATTTGACTGAGTTGAAGGTAACTATTAATTGAATTAGAGGAATGTTCTGGCAAATATTTTAAAGCTTCGGCTGGTTTGTTCTGCACAAAGAATAAGTGATTGGCTTGTAGGTATTGGAACAGTTCTGGCTGACTCTTAAATAGTGTTTTTTGGTTGTTGAGTTCAGACCAGCTTAAGACTTCATCTTCTGCTGAGGTTGCCTGACGCATTTGCATTAAATCTGAAATGGTCAGAAAGAAGGGATCTTTTAGATTTTTTGCATTGAATGAGCGGCTTTGAAAAACATGGCGATCCATTTCAAAGGCTAGATTATCAAGCTCTAAATTATAGTATTTGGAATCAGGATGATTGATTTGCCATGCGAGTTCGTTGGTCAGGAGTTCGGTATTTCCACTCAGCCAATAACAACGACGCAGTAAACCGCGTGCGCTTGCCGCATATTTTCCCTCAGGAAAGCGTTTGAAGTAGGTAGTGATATGCTCATAGGTGTTTTTGAGTAAAGTCTGATCTACTTTATCGATTTTTAAGTCGCCATATTTACCGACACCTGACTGATAGCTTTCATTGAGGCTGCTACGAATCAGCATATATTGCGATGTTTCTTTGATCCAAGGCTGATCAACCGTAGTTAATACTGAGTAAATTTTAGTAGCTATGGAAAAGTTACTATTATAAAAGGCAATGGTTGCATTTAAATAAGATGCATACTGACGTGCTTGTATAGACCAGTTCGGATTGACTTGGATGAGGGTAAGATCACGGTCACAGGCTGAGATAGTTTGTCTTTCTTGAATCAGTAAATCTTTTTCCGTTTTGCTGAGATTTTTGTCGGCTTTCACCTGCTGGGTAAATTGATCCGCACCATTGTCTAGACTACTGCAATGTTCTTGGTAGGGTGCCTTTTCATTGCTTGGTTTTAATCGGGCATTTGGTCGTTTATTGGTTACGCTTTGAAACAATGTTTTAGCCGCAAATGGTACGTTGCTATATTCAGTTTCCCAAAGCGGATTATTTGGCTGATTAAAATTCAATTTGGCCAAACCCATGTCGCTCAGAAGTAAGAGCATATTGGTTTGATTGTCATTGGCGGGCGTGAGTGCAGGCAAATTGTCACAGGCGGTATAGGCATTGGTTTGAATGTTGGTCGATGGATAGCAAGAAACATCAAAACCAGAAAAACTGTGCGTGCTATAAGCAAGAGTGATAGGGAATAGACTAATAAAAATAGATTTTTTAAAAAATTGTGATGGCATTTTCATTGCAGAGCATGAGTTATTGTTGTGTCTGCTATGGTAACAATTTAAAGACTAGACTTAAATATTGAATAAGTTGAAATAAAAAAGATAGAGAGAACTCTATCTTTTTTAAAACAGCGGCAAATGTGGAGCAGGCGAGACATAGCTAAAACTAAAACTAAAACTTAATGCAGTAATTAAAATCACTGAATATAAGAAATAGCGTTTTGCCCAAACCTGATCATTTTCAGCTTTAAAACCAATGATTGATAAATATACCCAATAAGCACAGAGTGCGTTAAAGGTGATAAGAAAAAACATATTGGTATAGCCAAAACAATACAAACCATTTAACACCGCAGCAAACAGCAAGACATAAATCAAGCTTTCAACTTTCGTGCGAAAAATTGAACGTGCTACAGGTAAAATTGGAATGCCTGCATTTTTATAGTCGTCAAAGCGGTATACCGCAATTCCCCATGAATGAGGCATTTGCCAAAGTGCATATGCTAAGAAAAGCAACAGTGCGGCAACATCAAATTCATTGGTCACAGCTGTATAGCCGATCACTGGTGGACTAGCACCAGAAATACTTCCAATCACGGTTTGGTGAATGGATGTGCGTTTGCTCCATAGACTATAAAAAATCACATAAACCACAAAACCAAGTACAGCAAAGCCAAAGGCATAAGCATTAACAAAGAACCAGAGTAGGGCGAAACCTAATATTCCAAGCGCAGCAGAAAATGCCAAAGCAACGGAAGGACTGATGGTTTTTTTAACTAATGCACGGTTCATCGTCCGTTCCATCTTTTGATCAATATCTTGATCAATGACGTTATTGACGACACAGCCAGAAGCAACAACCAGTGTTGTACCGAGTAGGGTGATGAGAAGAAGGAGGAAATCTACAGACCCCTGAGCGGCTAAAAAGAAGCCGCCCAGAGTGGTAACGAAGTTACCAAAGAGAATTCCTGGTTTAGTCAGGAATAAATACTTTTTCAACATGATGATCAGTTTAGATCATCATGTTGTAGTGTAAGTAGTTCATAATCCATACAGAGCCGACTAGAAGTACAGCAATACAAAGTACTGTATAGATAAATGCAATCACGTTCCAACGTTGCTCTGAAGATGAGTTCATGTGCAAGAAGTAAACTAATTGAACTAGAACCTGAGCAACCGCTGTAATTGCGATAACCGCCATAACAATACCGCGACCAAAACCACCAGCCATTACCATACCGAATGGAATTACGGTCAGGATAACTGAAAGGATAAAGCCGATCGTGTATTGCTTGGTGTTACCGTGTGAAGCACCAGCTGAGTTATGATCGTGACTCATTATAGAACTCCCATCAAGTAAACTACGCTGAATACACAGATCCAAACGATGTCAAGGAAGTGCCAGAACAAGCTTAGGCAAGCAAGACGACGAGTGTTTGGAAGAGTCAAACCATTTTTCTTGATCTGAATCATCAAAATGATCATCCATACCAAACCTGAAGTTACGTGAATACCGTGCGTACCTACTAAAGTAAAGAACGACGATAAAAACGCACTTACGCTTGGACCGTGGCCAGCATGAACTAAGTGATTAAACTCATATAGTTCCATGCCGATGAATGAAGCACCGAATAACCAAGTGATCGCTAACCAAGTTAAAACTTGGTTGACGTTCTTTTTGTATGCAGCAAGAACCGCAAAACCAAAAGTTACAGAAGATATCAAGAGAGCGAAAGTTTCAGTTAAAACGAAACCTAAAGACTCACCGAATAATTCTTTTGCACTTGGTGTGCCCATAGGCACATGGCTACTTAAAACAGCGAATGCAATGAAGAGTGTACCGAATAGAATCAAGTCACTCATCAAATAAGTCCAAAAACCAAAGACGGTGATGTCAGTATCATCGTGGTGATGATGCTCATCGTGTCCGTGGTTTTCGTGATGAAGTACGTCAGCCATTGTCTTAGTCCTTCTTCAAATGTTTTTCAAGAATCGCGTAACGTTCATTTTCAATACGCTCAACTTCAGCAGCAGGAACATAGTAGTCCACTTTCTTCGTAAACGAAGACGCGATGAAGCTGATAATAGCAGCGATGAACATTACAACAACTAACCACCAGATATGCCAGATTAAACCAAAGCCCATAACAGTAATGAACATGGCAATCACAACACCAGCAGCACGATTCGTTGGCATATGAATGTCTTCGTATGAAGTAGGTTTCGCATATGCTACGCCATTCTCTTTGTCATTCCAGAACGTATCAATACCATTGATTGTTGGAAGGTGAGCAAAGTTGTAGAACGGAGCAGGAGACGAAGTCGCCCATTCAAGTGTACGACCATCCCATGGATCGCCTGTAAGGTCGAGGTTGTCGTTGCGTTGTAAGTAACCAACAACAATCTGCATAACGAAACATGCAATACCAATCGCGACTAACACAGAACCGAAGAATGCAATAGCAATGTACGGATCCCATTCAGGGTTGTCATATGTATTCAAACGACGAGTCATACCCATGAAACCAAGGATATAAAGTGGCATGAATGCAAAGTAGAAACCGAAGAACCAGAACCAGAACGCAGCTTTACCCCATGCTTCATTGAGCTTCCAACCAAACATTTTCGGCCAGTAGAAAATGATGCCGGCAAACATACCAAACACCACACCACCGATAATTACGTTATGGAAGTGAGCAATCAAGAACAATGAGTTGTGTACAAGGAAGTCCGCAGGTGGAACAGCCATTAATACACCAGTTAAACCACCAATACCGAATGTTACAAGGAAGCCAAGCGTCCATAACATAGGAGTAGTGAAGGTGATACGACCCTTATACATCGTGAATAACCAAGAGAAGATTTTCACACCAGTAGGAATCGCAATAACCATGGTCATGATACCGAAGAACGCATTCACGTTCGCACCAGCACCCATGGTGAAGAAGTGGTGAAGCCATACTACGAACGCAAGTACTGTGATCGCAATTGTTGCATACACCATTGATTTGTAACCGAACAACGTTTTACGAGAGAACGTTGAAACAACTTCAGAGTAAATACCAAATGCTGGTAATACTAAGATGTAAACTTCTGGGTGACCCCATGTCCAAATCAAGTTTACATACAACATTGGGCTACCACCCATGTCATTTGTAAAGAAGTGGAAACCGAAGTAACGGTCAAGCGTTAACATCGCAATTGTTGCTGTTAACACTGGGAATGACGCAATGATCAATACAGCTGTACACAAAGATGTCCAAGTAAAGATCGGCATGTCCATAAGTGACATACCAGGCGCGCGCATTTTAATGATGGTAACGAAGAAGTTAACACCCGTTAATAGCGTACCTAAACCTGAAATCTGAAGTGCCCAGATATAGTAGTCCACACCCACGCCTGGAGAGTATTCGATACCTGAAAGAGGAGGATAAGCCATCCAACCTGTTGCAGCGAATTCACCAATTGCAAGAGATGCCATCATTAAGCCTGCAGCACCAGCAAATAGCCAGAAGCTTAGAGAGTTTAATAATGGGAAGGCAACGTCACGTGCACCAATTTGAAGTGGTACAGAGATGTTCATTAAGCCAACAACTAGACCCATTGCTACGAAGAAGATCATGATTACACCGTGTGCGGTGAAGATCTGATCGTAGTGTTCTGGGTGTAAATAACCTTCACCGCCACCTTTTGCAAGGAACAGTTGAAGACGCATCATAATCGCATCGGCGAAACCACGCAAAAGCATGATGATCGATACGAAAAGATACATGATACCAATTTTTTTATGGTCGACTGATGTGAACCATTCGTTCCACAAGTAGCCCCATTTTTTAAAGTAGGTAATACCAGCAACAACTGCGATACCACCTAAGATCATCATTGCAACTGTGACCAGTACAATTGGATCGTGCGGAATAACGTCCGGACCTAACTTACCTAAGAAGCTCATGTCTTATTCCCCTACAACTGATGAAGCAGGTTCAACAGCGGCATGTGCTTCAGATGAAGCAGCCCCGTGAGCACCCGCAGTCGCTGAGTGATCAGCACCGTGATAGTTGCTCATATATTTGCTGATGACTGACTTAAACAAGCCTTCCTCTACAGAAGAGTAGTAAGTCACAGGGTGTGGCTTAGTTGGATAAGGCTTCATTGCCTCAGCAGCAGCCTTCTCTTCAGGAGTTTTTGCTTTTGAAATCAAAACTTCAATTTGGTGTTTACCACGGTTACCGTCACGTAAAGACTCAAATTCAGCTTGATCTAAAATTGTTTTTTGTACAGCTTTAGGATTAATGCTTGTACCGTTACCTGCTTTAACTGCAGCAACCCATTCAGCGAATTGAGCGTCAGTTACAGAGTGAGCACGGAAGCGCATTTGCGAGAAGCCGTAGCCTGAATAGTTCGAAGAGAAACCGCGGTAGCCTTCAGCTGGGCTAGTTCCATCTGCTAACAAATTCAAGTGCGTTTGCATGCCTGCCATTGCATAAATTTGACCACCTAACGCAGGGATGAAGAAAGAGTTCATCGTGAAGTTAGAGGTAATTTTAAGTGCAACTGGAGTTTTTTCAGGGAAACGAATTTCGTTAACCGTCGCAATGTTAAGATCAGGGTAAATGAAGATCCATTTAAACTGTTCTGCAATGACTTGAATATTTACAGGTGCTTTATCAGATTCGAGTGGGCGGTAAGGGTCATACTTGTGTGAACCCCACCAAGTTAACCAAGCCAGAATACCAATAATAATAACAGGAATACCCCAAACTACAATTTCAATTGCAGTAGAGTGTGCCCATGTAGGTTTATAGTCTGCATCTTTATTCGACGCGCGATATTTCCAACCAAACCATAATGCCATTACGACTGATGGAATAACCACCAATAGCATTAAATAGATCGCAGTCATCATTAAGTCAGATTGACCTTGTGCAACTGGACCTTTTGAGTTTAGAAGTACCATATCACCACCACACCCAGTTAAGAGCGCGGCGATCGCAGATAAAGACAATACAGCTAAAATCGTTTGTCTCATTTTACAACCTCGGTGAAGAGTCCCATTCCCTAATAAAATTGGGATAGCGATTAAAGTGTCGCATGATTGAAAAGTTTCTTTTTAAGTCTAAAAACACTTCTCAATCATAAGACACCGCTACGTTGTAGGGCATTATGCCTCATATCGACAAACTAAGCTATACGTAAAGATGCTTTAAATGACTGTTATAAAAACCGATTTTTTCACTCGGAATTTTATAATTTATTTATGGATTTATTTTGAATATCAATAAACTGCAGAAAACTGAGGTGCGCCAAACCTCAGCTTAAATATGGTCAAATTACTGCTTAATGACCTTGGTTTTTGCCAGCTTATCGTGCAAAGTTTGACGCTTTGCAGTTAAACCAAAGACGTGATCGGCGATGGTAATAAACGGCATGAACAGCATATTGAGTACAATAAAGACAACACTGCGTAATGTGAATACACGCAAAAGGCTGACTTTTTCGTTGGTTTCAACATCTACAATTTTAATTTTGGTGATTTTTTTACCAATACTTTGACCATTTTTTGCTAAGAAAAAGGCCTGGATACCGAGCATAATCAGCAGGTAAATGCCCATGGTGGTCCATGCTTCAGTAGGAATCAAACTGAACAGTTGTGCTTGCAGTTCACTGGCCTGAGTTGCTGTGGTGGCCGCTTGCATTTTTTGCTGAATTTCAGTGAGTTCACCAAATTTATCTGCTTGTAAAAAGAACGAGGGAATCGCAGCGGCAGGGAGCCAAAGAAGTAAATCAATGACTTTGGCTAAGACGCGTGTGCCTATCGATGCCAGTTCAGGTTGAGCAACTTTCGCCGCAGTGCGGTTTGATTGTGAAAATTGATTTGGCGTATGCATTGGCTCAGGAATAGGGGGCTGAGGTTGATAACCTACAGGTTCATACGCCAGTTTTCCTTGGGTGAGTTCACCTAAAGCTTTCCATTCAGGCATACCCTGATGCCAAACTAAATCCGTCAATAAAACTTGTTGGCTTGCGAGCATCTGATTCAATTGCTCTAAGGTATATGGACCGGCTTGTTGATTATTTCGTGCCAAGTAAATCTGCATATAAACTTAATCTCAAAATATAAGTTGGGATATTCAAATAATAAATGTATTTGTTTTCAGATAAAAAACAAATAAAAAATCTATGGTAAAACATGCGGATAGTCTAGAGAATTTCAAGCTGAAATTAACCAAAACTACACAAAATGCAGGACAGTGTAGCAAGGATTATGCTGCTTCTTCTAGCTTTATCGCAATGCGATTTCTTCTCAATCAAAATGTTGATGCATGAATGCCAGACTTAGTCTAAGTTTTTGTATAAAAACGTTTGTTTCAATGCGAATGCGTTGAAAGAGTGGAAATAAAAAAGACCCTTGAAAGGGTCTTTTTTATCGGATCAAAAAGTTAAGCTTTTTGAACTTTTTCTTCTGCAAGGAAGAACCAAGTGTCTAATACTGAGTCAGGGTTAAGTGATACAGATTCGATACCTTGTTCCATGAGCCATTGCGCAAGATCTGGGTGATCTGATGGGCCTTGACCACAGATGCCCACATATTTACCTGCTTTACGGCATGCATGAATTGCCATAGAAAGAAGTGCTTTTACGGCTGGATCACGTTCATCAAATAGGTGAGACACAATACCAGAGTCGCGGTCTAGACCAAGTGTTAACTGGGTTAAGTCGTTCGAACCGATAGAGAAGCCATCGAAGTGTTCAAGGAACTGTTCAGCCAATAATGCGTTCGTTGGTAACTCACACATCATGATCACTTTCAGACCATTTTCACCACGTTTTAGGCCATTTAACGCCAATAATTCAATTACACGTTTTGCTTCATGTACAGTACGTACGAAAGGAATCATGATTTGAATATTGGTTAAGCCCATTTCGTCACGTGCTTTTTTCAACGCGCGGCATTCTAATTCGAAGCAGTCACGGAAGTTGTCAGACACATAACGGCTTGCACCACGGAAGCCCAACATTGGGTTTTCTTCTTCAGGCTCGTATAATTTACCACCGATCAAGTTTGCATATTCATTTGACTTAAAGTCAGACATACGAACGATCACAGGTTTGTCTGCAAATGCTGCAGCAAGGGTAGAAATACCTTCAACTAGTTTTTCAACATAGAATTCGATTGGCGATGCATAACCCGCAGTACGTGCCATTACCGCAGCACGTGTTTCACGTGGCAAGCTGTCAATGTTCAACAATGCTTTAGGGTGAACACCGATCATACGGTTAATGATGAACTCAAGACGTGCAAGGCCAATCCCTTCATTTGGAATTTGTGCAAAGTCAAATGCGCGGTCAGGGTTGCCGACGTTCATCATCACTTTGAAAGGAAGCTCTGGCATAGATTCGATTGAATTGGTTTGAATCTCGAAATCTAAAGAACCTTCGTAGATGAAACCTGTATCACCTTCTGCACATGAAACAGTTACTTCTTGGCCGTCTACTAGAACTTCAGTTGCATTACCACAACCGACGATTGCTGGAACACCCAATTCACGCGCAATGATCGCTGCGTGACAAGTACGACCACCACGGTTAGTGACAATTGCAGCCGCACGTTTCATTACTGGTTCCCAGTCTGGGTCAGTCATGTCAGATACAAGCACGTCACCGTCTTGTACTTTGTCCATTTCTTTAATAGACGTAACAATACGTACTTTACCAGAACCGATACGTTGACCGATTGAACGGCCTTCACAAATCACTGTGCCCTTTTGTTTTAAAAGGTAGCGTTCCATGGTGCCGACGTTTTCACGGCTCTTCACTGTTTCAGGGCGCGCTTGAACGATATAAATTTGACCGTCATCGCCATCTTTTGCCCACTCGATGTCCATTGGAGAACCATAGTGGTTTTCAATAATCAGCGCTTGTTTTGCAAGTTCTTGTAGTTCGTGGTCGTTTAATGCGAATTGTTGACGCTCTTGTTTTTCAACATCCACCACAACAACTGATTTACCTGCAGAAGCTTCTTCGCCATAAATCATTTTTTGGTGTTTAGAACCCAGATTACGACGGAGGACAGCGTGCTTGCCTGCATTTAAAAGGGGTTTAGAGAGGTAGAATTCGTCAGGGTTTACAGCACCTTGAACAACCATTTCACCCAAACCATAAGATGCAGTGATGAAGACTACGTCACGGAAACCTGATTCAGTGTCGAGTGTAAACATTACACCTGCTGCACCAGTTTCAGAGCGAACCATACGCTGAATACCAGCAGATAAAGCCACAACATCATGCGCAAAGTTTTGGTGTACGCGGTAAGAAATTGCACGGTCATTATACAGTGATGCAAATACTTCTTTGATCGCGATCAATACGTTGTCAATACCACGAATGTTTAAGAAGGTTTCTTGTTGGCCTGCAAAAGAAGCATCTGGTAAATCTTCTGCTGTCGCAGAAGAACGAACGGCAACCGCGATGTCTGGGTTGCCGTTTGAAAGCTCTGCAAATGCTTTACGAACTTCTTGTTCAAGTTCTGCCGTAAGTGGAGTATCTACAATCCATTGGCGAATTTTCGCGCCTGTTTCAGCAAGAGCATTTACATCATCAACATTGAGGACTTTTAACTCTGCATTGATTTTAGCGTTTAGGCCACTTTGCTCGAGAAATTCACGATATGCTTGAGCTGTAGTAGCAAAGCCACCTGGTACAGATACACCTGCATTTGATAGGTGGCTGATCATTTCACCTAAAGATGAGTTTTTCCCACCTACAAGTTCAACGTCGTGTTTCCCTAATTTTTCTAGACCAATTACGCGCGCTTCCAAAGTTGTTACTCCACTTTTGCAGTATTTAATCACTATCTTGGCATCAGATTATAACAAATCTACTTAGCTTTTTGATTTTACTAAGCGACAGTCATGTAAGATCGGTTTACTATAAAGATTATATAGCACTAAGACAAATTTTTGAGGAGAATTTTAATGTCAGGAAGTAAACAATTTAAGCGGAGCGTTTTTTTTGTATCTGATGGTACTGCAATTACCGCTGAAACCCTTGGGCACTCGCTATTGGCGCAGTTTCCAAATGTTGATTTTGACATTCATATTATTCCTTATATTAGCTCTGAAGAAGCTGCTACAAATGTGGTTGCTGAGATCAATTTAAGGGCACAGCAAGACGGACAAAAGCCACTGGTTTTTGACACTTTAGTTGACCCGTACGTGCGTGACATTATTAATACTGCAAATGCTATAAATCTTGATGTATTTGAAGGGCTTATTAGTAAATTGTCTGAGGAGCTGGGAACACCGCCTACAACTTTAGTCGGACAGACCCATGCGGTGACCGATTCGGAGTCTTATAAAGCACGTATTGATGCGGTGCATTTTGCTTTAGATAACGATGACGGTGCACGTACACGCCACTATGACAAGGCCGATCTGATTCTGATTGGGGTGTCACGTTCGGGTAAAACACCGACGTCAATTTATTTGTCATTACAGTTTGGTATTCGTGTTGCAAACTATCCATTGACTGAAGAAGACTTGGATGACAACCGCTTACCTGCGGTACTTCGCGCGCATAAACAGAAGCTTTTTGGTTTGATGATTGATGCTGAACGTCTTGTTGCTATTCGCTCTGAACGTAAAGCCAATAGCCGTTATGCAAGCTTCAGCCAGTGCCAAATGGAGCTTCGTGCAATTGAAGGGATTTATATCTCTGAAGGGATTAAATACTTAAATGTCTCGGAAATGTCGATTGAAGAAATTTCAACTCGTGTACTCCAAATGACGGGTTTAAAACGTCGCATTGGTTGATATTGTCATTACATTATAAAGCGTCATATTGATGATGCTTTATAATGTTGATCAATATAAAAATACAGATTAGATCAAATGAAAATAATATCAAAATGCCTATTAGGTGTATTTTGTTTTGCTCATTTTAATATGGCTGTATATGCGCAAAATATATCAATTCAGCAGGCTGAGCAGGTGATTGATCAAAAATATGCAGCGCTAGATTTTTATGCAGTGAATCAACAGATCGAAAGTGATGTGGTTGATTTAATCCGTGAAAATGCAGAAAGCTATGCTTATTCTTTCCCCAAATTGACTGAGAATCTTAGACTAAAGATTAATGCCTCACCGGACCAACTGCTTAAATTCTATACCTTTGATGTAGGCGGTGGCGGTACTATGGGTGAATTTTCATCCTATGCGCAGATGAAATCGAGCAAGTCCACTAAACTTCAGCCTTTAGAAACAGGCTATATTTTAAAGATTGATCAAATAAAATTGGGTGCACAGCCGATTTATCTGATTCAAAGTTATTACAAAGGTGATAGCTGTCACGGTCTCTATCAAATTCAAGCCTTTAAAATGCATGCCCAAGCTTTGACAGCAATACCAGTTTTTCAGACCAAGAACAAGCAACTAAGTTCAATTGAAGTAGATTATGACTGTCATTATGACGAAGAGCAGCGCGGTTCATATATTCGTGTTTCAAAAGACTTAAACAAGATTGATATCACTTTATTGGATCAAAACAGTCGACCGACTGGAAAGTACTTACGTTATCAGCGTTCAAATACAGGCTATCGGTATACAGGTGTGACGAAATAAACAACGGGTAAGTAGGGAAACTTACCCTATATGGTTAATGGCTATAGGTGGTAATGATCACATCGACGGGATATTCAGCTCCATCTAAACTTTGAATATCATGTTCTCGAATTTTGACGATCGGCCAAGTGATTAGCTTACAGTTGTCGCGCTGTAAGGCATGATAATAATGATCGGACTTAAAAAATTTAAGTTTATCGGCAGCGGAGTTAGGTTTGAGCTGGTGTCTAAGCCATGGGTCTTGAACTTGGGTTTCTAAGAAGCGTAAAGCCAGTAGGCATTTGATACGTGTGTTAAATAGGCGTCGGTTCTTAATAACCAGTGGATGTTGAATTAAGCGCTGAATTCCACGCTCTGTTTTTGGCAAGATAAATTGTGGCGCATTTTGAAAAACATAAACCGATTGAGCGACCTGACAAATCGATTCAAGGGCAGTTACTGTATGCTGGTTGGTACCAATAATTGCGACACGTTGTTCAGTAAAAGCATGTTGTTTAATTTCTGATGCGGTAATCAATTGCCCTTTAAAATGCTGAAAATATTCGGGATGGTTTTGAAATAAACCAGATACGTTGTCTGTTGAATGCAAATTGACCATGCTTGATCCTTAATTGTTTTTTATCGTCTTTCCTTAATTTATTATTTTTAGTGCTTTTGCTCTAAAAAAGCAAAGTGATAAATTGTCTGAGCAGTCACGCTAACTTTAGTCTAGACATAGCAGCAGTTTTGCAGGGCTTTAAGGATTTTTTAAGTATCGGCTAAGATTTTGGTTATTCATTTATGCACGTCGCCTTATGGGTATGCATTAATACGCATAAGGCGATTCACTTCATTTGTACTTAGTTATTTTTGATCTGCATGAGACGTTCAAAGTTTTCTAAACGCTTGTCCGTGTCATAGATGTCACAGGTGAAAATAAATTCATCGACATCATATTCTAAAAGAAGCTGTTTTAAGCCTTCTTTTACCGTGCCATTGGAACCGATTTGGGCCATGGCATAAAAACTATCTACCGACATTTTTTCCGCAGGTGACCATAGACCGTCCATGCTGGCAATTGGTGCTTTTAACTTTAAACTTTGACCGCGCATGAGACCTAAAACTCGTTGGTAGGCACTGGTCGCTAGATACTCAGCTTCAGCATCGGTTTCAGCAACGACCGTCGGGACACCCATAGATACATAAGGTTTGGATAAGTACTCAGAGGGTTCAAAGTTTTCACGATAGAGCTGAATCGCTTGTTTCAGCATACGTGGTGCAAAGTGTGATGCAAAAGAGTAGGGAAGTCCGAGTTTTGCAGCCAGTTGTGCACTAAATAAACTTGAACCGAGTAACCATACAGGTACATGTGTCCCTTGCCCTGGAGTTGCAATGATGCGTTGATTTGGCTCAGCATCTTTAAAGTAATGCAAAATTTCTAAGACATCTTGTGGGAACTGATCTTCAGTTTCTTGACGGCCACGGCGAAGTGCACGCATGGTCACTTGGTCTGTACCTGGTGCTCGACCTAAACCTAATTCAATCCGGTTTGGATAGAGTGTTGCAAGTGTACCGAATTGCTCCGCTACGATCAGTGGGGCATGGTTTGGGAGCATGATACCGCCAGAACCCACTTTTAAGGTTGAGGTATTCGCGAGTAAATAGCCGAGCAGCACCGCAGTTGCAGAGCTGGCAATACCATCCATATTATGATGTTCTGCAAGCCAAAGTCGGCTATAGCCTAAACGCTCAGCTTGTTGGGCCAATTTTAAACTATGCTGTAGGGTGAGTTGTACAGTTTGATCTTCGCGGACAGGAGCTAATTCTAAAATAGAAAATTGAGTCTCGGACAACGTGCGCATTCTACTTCTCAGTTTTGCTTTATATATCGAAATAATACGATATAAGTGCTGTTTTGTATATCGATTTTATTCGATATTCTGGTTGTTTTATATAAGATGTTGATTTAAAAATGAAACTAAATATCTATTCAACATTGTTAAACCGCACCAGCCACACATGCGTTTAAAGCAAAAAGAAGTAAGCTGCTGCATTCAGTAGAAACGATGCAGTGTCTTTTTTGAGTGTAGTTGTCAGATAAATAAAAAGCACCCGAAGGTGCTCTTTTATTTGAAAATGTTTTATGCGGTGATTAACGTTTCCCATTTTTGTACCATCCCAAGTGACGGCCATTGTCACCACGGTAGTTGCGACCATTATATTTATAATTGCTGTTACGGTAGCCGCGGCTGTCATAACGACGATCATAACGGTCATCGTAACGGCGGTCATATTCATCATCATAACGACGATCTTCAGAGACTTTTTTACCTAGAACTGCGCCACCCGCTGAACCTAGACCTGCACCAATATACCCACCATTGGTACCGCCCATGTTTTTACCTACGGTATAACCACCTGCACCACCGAGTGCTCCACCAATGATTGCACCATTACGGTCGCGTTTGTTAGCTGAAGCAGCTGCACCTGCACCACCACCAATGGCAGAACCAATCATCGCACCTGTTTGTCCACCCATTTGGTTACCAATCGCGGCACCGACAACACCACCTAATGCAGACGTTAGTGCAGTATTGGTTGTATTACCTGCATATGTTGTGGTCATCGTTAATGCTGAAGCTGCAATTACGGTACTCATTAAAATTGATTTAATTTTCATTTTTAAACTCCTAAGAGTATGTCTATTTTGTCTCGATTTCACTTTAGCGAAACAAGTTGGAAGAATAATGAAGAAAAATTTTATCGAAACCGTTGCTTTGGTAAGTGCTGTGTAACGACTCTTCGTATTTTCTACCAGTTTGGCTGATGTGTTATTGCGTCTAAATCTGTGCCATAAAAAAGCACCCGAAGGTGCTTTCAATGACATCTTTACGATGCAGCTAATTAATGGTGTTTATGTTTTTTCTTCCATTTTTTACCATGGTAAGAGTCATACTGTTTATCTTTTGAGATTTTGTTACCGAGTGCTGCACCGCCCGCTGCACCTAGTGCAGAACCCACGTAGCCACCATTGGTGCCGCCCATGCTTTTACCTACGGTATAGCCCGCACCACCACCGATCGCACCGCCAATAGCAGATTCAGTACGATGACGTTTGTCACTTGCAACTGCTGCACCACCTGCACCACCGAGTGCTGCACCAATGGTTGCACCAGTTGTGCCGCCCATGTTTTTACCAATTGCTGTCCCTGCAACACTACCTAAAGCACTGGCTGCTGCAACGCGAGTTGTGCTGTCTGCATATGCAGTTGCAGTAAACATAGATGCCGTTGCTAATGTTGCTGACACTAAGAGTGTATTAAGTTTCATGTGTTTCTCCATGTCCAACATTGGTTGAACTGTCTTACTTTTTTCGATGTGGCTAATGTAACAAAAAGATTCCAGTTAATTGTGGAGAGTTAAAACTAAATTGAAACCCGTTGGTTTCTTGTTTGTATCAGTTTTATTACAAATGTGAATAAGCAGAATGAAATTTATCCAAAATCATGCAAATGTGGATAAACCTAGGAGTGATGTAGTTCACACTCTGAATTTTGAGCTGAAATGACCTATTTAAAAGCTGTATATGAAATAAGCTGTTTTGCATTTTTTGAACGTAAGTAAGTGCACAAACACGCTTTAAAAATGTATCAATCCACTGAGGTGTATAAAGTAAACGTCGCTCAGGATTGAATAAAGATGTTCTTTGCGTGATAGAGCCGTTAAACTAAGCGCAAATTTTTTGGTGCTGTGAAACTGTATTGCAGCCTTTATATTGAGATATTTTCCTAATGAAAGAATCGTTACGTTTACGATTAGATCAACTTTCTGACCGTCACGAAGAATTAACAGCATTACTTGCAGATGTAGAAGTCATTTCGGATAACAAACGCTTTCGTCAGTTGTCACGTGAACATAGTGATTTAAGTGAAATCACAGAAGTGTGGACCAAGTACAAACAAGCTGAAGCTGATATTGAAACGGCTGAAGCGATGCTGTCAGATCCTGATTTTAAGGAAATGGCTGTTGAAGAAATTAAAGAAAATAAAGCCATTATTGCGTCTTTAGAAGCTGATTTAAATATCTTAATGATTCCGAAAGATCCGAATGATGCGAACTCTGCATATTTGGAAATTCGAGCGGGAACAGGCGGTGATGAAGCTGCTATTTTCTCGGGTGACTTATACCGCATGTATACCAAGTACGCTGAATCACAAGGCTGGCGTATTGAAGTGTTGTCTGAAAATGAAGGCGAACATGGTGGTTATAAAGAAATTATTTGTTTGGTGAATGGTGAAGGCGTTTATGGTCGTTTGAAGTTTGAAAGTGGCGCGCACCGTGTACAACGTGTACCTGCAACAGAGTCTCAAGGTCGTGTGCATACTTCGGCGTGTACCGTTGCGATTTTGCCTGAAATTGATGTCGATACAACGGTCGAGATTAATGCATCAGACTTACGTATTGATACCTACCGTGCCTCAGGTGCGGGTGGTCAGCACATCAACAAAACTGATTCAGCTGTGCGTATTACTCATATTCCAACAGGAACCGTGGTGGAATGTCAGGAAGAACGTTCACAACATAAGAACAAAGCCAAAGCGATGGCTTTACTTGCTTCACGCTTGGAAAATGCAAAACGTGCAGCAGCTGATGCAGCAACTTCTGAAATGCGCCGTGACTTGGTTGGCTCGGGTGATCGTTCAGAACGTATCCGTACCTATAACTACCCGCAAGGTCGTATGACCGATCACCGTATTAACTTAACTTTATACAAGTTAGACGCGGTTATGGAAGGTGATTTAACTGAACTATTAGATAGTTTGCATCGTGAATATCAAGCAGATCAGCTTGCGATGCTTGCACAGCAGAATGGTGGATAATGAATATTGCTCAAGCTTTGGCTTTACGTGGTGAAGCCGAGAGTTACGAACGTCAAGAGAACGCATGGTTGCTGGAACACATCACCAAAATTGATTCTTTTGATTTGGTTATGAAAAAAGATCAAGTGCTGACCGATGAGCAAGAGCAAGCCTATGTTGCTGCCTTGGCACGAATCGAAGCAGGTGAACCTTTGGCCTATGTGACTGGTTCACAGCCATTTTGGACGCTCGATTTGATTGTCACTCCTGACACCTTAGTGCCACGTCCAGATACCGAGGTACTGGTAGAAACTGTATTACGTTTAGACTTACCTGAAGATGCCCGCATTGTCGATTTAGGCACGGGGACGGGTGCTGTTGCACTTTCATTGGCCAGTGAACGGGACACATGGGACATCACGGCTACCGATATTTATGAGCCAACTTTAGCAGTTGCACAGCAAAATGCAGAAAAGCATGACTTAAATGATGTGACTTTTGTGTGTGGCAGTTGGTTTGCACCGCTAAATCGAAAGTTTTTTGATGTGATTGTTTCGAATCCACCGTACATCGATGCCGATGACGCCCACATGCAAGACTTAGCAACTGAGCCTGAACGTGCTCTAGTTGCGGCAGATCATGGTTTGGCTGATTTAAGAGTCATTATCCAGCAAGGCAAAAAGCATTTAACCCTCGATGGCTGGGTGGTACTTGAGCATGGTTATGATCAAGCTGACGCTGTACAGAAAATCTTTAAAGAAGCAGGCTATAAACAAGTCCGTACGGTAAAAGATTATGGTGGTAATGACCGCGTCACTTTAGGGCAGTGGGCACAATAATTTCTTTGTTCCCTCCAAAATAAAAGCGCAGTTGATGCGCTTTTATTTTTTCTACCTTATGTTCCAAATACGTCACGCCAACGCAGTAGCCAAGTCTCGATGGCTTTCATGATGCTATCACTGAATTTTCCGAGCACGGCTAAAAGAATAATCGCTAAGATCACAATATCAGGGCGTGAAGTTTCTCGGCCATCACTCAGTAAGTAGCCTATGCCTTGTGTCGCTGCAATGAGTTCTGCGGCAATCATAAACATCCATGCCAAACTTAAACTGTTGCGCAGTCCCGTTAAGATCCCCGGCGATGCCGCAGGCAAAATAATCTGTTGTACTTGCTGCCAGTACTTTAGTCGATAGACTCGTGCGACTTCGATAAGCTTGCGATCAACCCCTTTAATCGCTGCGACAGTGTTGGTATAGGTCGGAAAAAATGCGCCAATTGCAATTAGGGTAATTTTAGATGCTTCATCAATTCCCAACCACAGTAAAAGTAGAGGAATCCACGCTAAGCTCGGGATGGATTTGATCGCTGAAAAACTGGGTTCTAAAAATGCTTCAACCTGTTTATTGAGTCCCACCAAAATCGCAAACATTAAAGCCAGAGCACTCCCAATAAAAAAGCCTAAAAACACTCGCCATGTACTGGTCCACACATGCATCCATAAATCTGCCTGCCTTAAATCTAGAAAGGTTTGCCATAGACTACTGGGGGCAGGCAATAAATAAGGTTCAATAAAACCTACACGGACCAGATATTCACAAACAATCAGTAAGAGCGCTGGAAGGGTGATCGCTTTGAGAACACTCTTCAATTTCAACTGAAATGAGGAACTCTTTTTCACTTCAATATGCGTGAAAGAGCTCGCGACTGACTTAGTCATTATTTGCTTACAACCTTTTGTGCATATTGTGGTTTAAACAACTGAGTCACGACTTGATTAACATTGGTGCCTTTACGAACTAAGTCTTCTTCATTCAAAATTCTGCCAGACTTTTGTAATGCAGCAATCTGTTTGGCTGACGGAATGTTTTGATCAAAGTTGGTACGGCTTAATTGTAATTTTGCGACATTCAACGGCAGTTTGGACTCGCGTGCCAGTAACTCCGCCAGTTTCTCTGGGTTAGCTTTGGCCCATTTACGTGCTTGCTCATAAGCTTTAATCACTGCTTCAATGGTTTCGGGACTTTGCTGAGTAAAAGACTCTTTGACACTGAGTACGCTATAACTGTTAAACCCAATATTTCGATACAGCAGTTTTGCGCCAGATTGCACTTGTGCCGATGCCATCAAGGGATCTAAGCCTGCCCAAGCATCGACTTGACCACGTTCTAAAGCTGTTTTGCCATCTGGATGCTGTAAATGAACCAGTTGTACATCACGTTTATTTAGACCCACTGTATCCAGCGCTTGTAAGGTAAATAGAAATGGATCTGTGCCTTTGGTTGCGGCAATTTTCTTTCCTTTTAAGTCTTTTAGGCTTTTAATTTGGGAGCTTTTAGCAACCACCAAAGCGGTCCATTCAGGTTGGCTTTGGATATAAACGGTATTGATTGGACTGCCGTTGGCACGACTGAGTACGGCTGCAAGCCCTGCGGTTGAAGCAAAATCGACACTGCCGCTATTTAAATATTCCAGCGAGCGGTTACTGCCTTGGCTAAACACCCATTTAATTTCAGTTTTAGGTAAGGCTTTTTCTAACAGCTTTTGTTCTTTCACCACAAGACTGGTTGGTGCGTAGTAGGCATAATCGAGTTTGAGCGTGTCTGGAATAGCGGCATGGGCATAAGAGCCGATCAGACCTAAAATTAGTGAAGTGCTCAGTAGTTTAAAGTTTTTCATGTTGCATCATTTAAATAAGTTTATATGTGGGTTCTTTTAACCTGATGTATGCGAAAAATAAAAAAAGAAAAATGGATAACAAAATATTAAATTGAAATAAGCAGATAATCTTAATTTAAGTGTCTGAATTTTAATAACTTGATTGAGGTTTGTGTGGTTTTTGGAGTATAGAATAACTTTAAAAAAGCATAGAATAATTTATTCTTATATGAAGATTGCATAACTAAATCATTCATTTTGAATGTAAAAAAGCGACTGTAATAGTCGCTTTTTTAAGGGCTTGCAAGCTTACATAGGATAGTCTTGTAAGCTGTCAAACACTTCAACTTGCTCTAAAGCATCAGTTTCAAGTGCAAGACAAAGTGTCACAATTTTCTTTAGATCCGCTAAATATTGTTCATCTTTAAACGATGCACCTAACTGCAGGGCTTGAATACGATCAGCACTAATATCCAACGCTTGAGCAGCTTCAATCGCATTAACTTCATTAAAAAATGCAGTAACAGCATGATTTAATTCAAGGTCTGATGCATTGAGAATACCTTGATCCAGTTGCTCTTCAAATTGTGGGGTAGGAGACTGCAAAGCTTGAGTAAAGTTTTGCACCAGACGTTGATCGAGAACATCAATCATTTTAAGCATGTCATAACCTTTAAAAGAAATAAGGTGATTAAACAGGGGGAGTACAGCCGGAAAATAAGCATTAAAGAATGCTTTAAAATTGGTTGAAAAATAATCCATTTTGGAACTTTTTGCAAATAGATTCCGATAAATGAAAGATGGATTTGTTAAGTAAATGAAAAGATTAAATTTATTAAATAGAGTACTGTTTAAATTTTACACTATTGTTCTAATGGACTCGGATCGATCAAAAGAAGTATTCAATGTGAAATATTGTGGAGTTTTAATCAAAAAGTTCTTTTATTTTTTCTTAAGATATTAAATTATAATAACTTTATTAACATTGTCGTTGCAATAGTCTTTATTTTACGCATCACTGATGTGAACTCAAAACATTGTGGAATTGCAATTTATAAGGACATGCTAAAGCAACATGAGGTATATCACCTTGCTTTAGCTGTCTTTGTTTGATGTGAAGAATGATGAACGTTTAAGCCACTAGTTAAAGTGCTTTTGCCTCAGTTGTTCTAGACGGAGTTGATATTGCTGCTGCCATGCACTTTCAGCTAAGTTTTGTTTTTGCTGGTTCATTTCTTGGTTGAGAGCAGCAAGCTCAGATTGATAACTGGCGATCTGTTGTTGTTGCCGAGCGACTTGTTGTTCGCGTTCAGCCAACTGCGCCGCTTCTTTGCCTGAAAAGTAGCTGTTACGAATTTGTTGGGTAATTTCTTGTTGCTGTATTGGGTCGGTGACGCCAATTAAAGCCAATTTAAGGGCTTTATCATAACTACCACTTTGACCATCAATATTTTTGCTCGGATTTTTATATTGTTGCTGTAGTTGTGAAAGTTCACTCAGTCGTTGTTGTAAGGTCATGTGCGGTGCGCGGCTCAAGAGCTCACCATAAGCAAACTGATAGCTGGCAAACTCTTTTTCTTCAGCAAAGCCGAGTTGGGTTTCTTGCTTACCTAAAGTCTGCTCACGTAAGTTCCAAATTTCCTGATAACGCTGTTGTGGTGTCATTTGTGTGGACATGGTTTTAGCTTGCATTTCTTTTTCGTACAGTGGTAGGCGTTCTATCAATTGTTTTAAAGTCTGGGCAAACTGCTGATCTGGATATTCGTCCAATACCTGTTTTAATAATGCCTGACAGTTGGTATCAGGGCAGTTTTGCTGTAACTGGTTTAATAATTGTGTGATATTGCCCGGATTTTTTTGAAAGAGTTGAATGATTTTTTGGATGGATTCTTGTTGCTGTTGTTGCTGCATTTTTGACTCGTCATTGTTTGCAGCGGCAAGCTTCTCTTGCAAACTGCTGGGTTGAGCAGTCTCTGTAAGGGACGGTGAGGATGCCTGAGTTTGACCCGATGTGGCATATGATGAACCAAGGCCCAACCATATCACCACACCGATCACCAATACACTCAGCACCAAAGCGATAAGCCCAAAGCGCTTCATTATTCTTCCTTATGGGTTGTATTGGAATTGACCCATTACTGGGAAGTGGTCAGATAAGTCCCAAGTCATAAATACGGTGTCTGCAGCCGAGCGAAGAATGCGGACATCATTACGTGCTTGCATAGGCTGACGGTGGTTATTGGATGACACCACGTAGTCTAAATACTCTACGGTAGAGCCACCCGTGAGTCCTGCACCTGCGAGTTTATTCACTCGTGGATCGAAGGTCGATTCAGTATATCCTGTGCTGACTGGGACCGTACCATTCAAGTTAATTTGCATTTGAGCATAATCTTGCGGCCACAGGAGTTTGTTGACATTAAAGTCACCGCCCATGAGCACTGCATCAAATGATGGAATATTTTGCTTATCGACCAAAGCGCGGATTTGCTTAAATTGTTGCTGGCGCATATCACGTGCCGCGTCGGTATCAAACGATGCGGTATGCGTGGAGGTCACATGGTAGGCTTTGCCATTCTTGAGAATTTCAGCATAAATCACGCCTTTATCGGCAAAACAGTCAATCCCTGTACAGCTCGGATAAATAAAATGATCCGTTTTTACAATTGGATGGCGACTGGCAACCAATATGCCGCTGTCATAGATATTGAAACCTGAACCGATTGGAATATAAGTTTGGTACGGATATTCCTGCGCTAATTTGGCCAACATGGCGGTACGACCAGAAGCAAAGGTTTCTTGGAATAAGATCGCGTCGTAGCCTTTTAGGTTTTGCGGCAGTTGCTCTAAACGCGAATCAATTTTACTTGCCACCAAAGGAAGAGCATAAATATTGTAGGTTAAAACTTTAAACTCATCAGCACTGCTGACAACGGGTTCTGGCACGGTATTTTGATGGATAGTATAGTGGAAGTCGTCATAACCACCAGTGTATTCAGCTTTAAAAGCAATCTGCGCCGCTTTTCCTGCATAATTGGTGTTGAAACGCTGAATGTTGCGGTCGTTGAACCATGGTGCAGAGAAATCACTGCCAGATGCAGAGTGTTTAATATCACTGCCAGACCAAGTGCCAGTCATAGATTGTTTCAGGGTGACGCTTGACCCCCCGCCTGTAATGACTGTATCAAAATTATAAGTTTGACCTGACTTTACCCCAGTATAACGGTTAAAACGCAGTACACGTTTGGTTTCATAAGGTGCAATTTGGGTGGCTTCTTGAGCCCATTGACTCCCCTGAGTTAAGGTGCGTGTACCATGATGATTAATATTGACGGATACCGTTTCAGGGGTGGTATTGGTCACATAAATGTATGAGTCTGCTATCGCTTGCTGACTGCACAGCAATAATGATAACCATCCGATATTTTTCATTAAGTTTTTATTTAATTGGGTGCTCATGTGTTCCCTCCATGATGTTTTTATTCAATATTGTGTAAAACAATATGACGAGATCACTATGGCAGGTAATTTTTTTAAGTCAGTGACAAAGTGCGACAGCACCCTGATTTTCCGATGAATGAGCATCAAAAATTCAATTTAATTTATAAGCCCTGTTGACATTTCCTTTGGCCAATCAAAACCAAACCCAGAACAATAGAATGTTGAGGTTTCCTTTAACGAGAAAATTTTATGGGTTGGTTATTTGTTATGTGGAAAGAGCAAGGGCGTCGCGTAGTTGCTTATACCAATCGACTGAAGTTAAGCGTCCTTATTTTGACGATAAGCGCCGGGGCTGACCCCAGTCCACTTTTTAAAAGCGCGATGGAAAGCACTCGGATCATGAAAATTGAGTTCAGTGCTAATGTCTTGTAATGTTACTTGGCTGTTACTGAGCAGCTCAATTGCCATATCTCGGCGTATATCATTTTTGAGTTGTTGATAACTGAAACCTTCACTTTTCAGTCGACGCTGAATAGTCGCCTCAGACATATTGAAATGATGGGCAATTTCAGACAGTTCAAGCCACTGTATCGGGGGTTCTTGCATTAAATAGCGACGAATTTGAGAACTGGTTGAATGTGGATTTTTATAACGAGTTAGTAAAATATGTGGGGTTTGCTGAATAAATTGATACCACGATTTACTGTCCTGTTTTATGGGCATTTTTAAATAATTGGCATCGAACTGAATATAATTTTCAGCCATTTGATACTGGATATTTTCACAAAAACGAACTTTGTAATCGATGTCATCTGTAGGTGCATCACATTTGAGTTGAATTTGATTCAAAATCACCCGTTGCCCAACCAGCCAACATATTAGGGCATGAATCAGCATGATGTAAGTTGCGTAACTAAACATACGCTTGGGCTGTTGTCGTTCATAAATCACAATATAGGCATAATGTTCTTGCACCATGAGTTGACTGCTAAAGTCGTCTAGTACCAGATTCATAAACTGCAAAATATGCTGAATGGCTTGGTCCAGCTGGGTGGTGTGCAACAGTGATTTAGATAAAAACTGAAAGCTGCCACGGCGCATAGCATGGCGATCCATCCCAAAGAACTCATCATTCATCACATTGGCCAGTTCAGTCCAGAGCTGTGCATATTGATTGACTGAGACTCGTGCTTTTGTCGCACTTAACAATTCGCTATTGATGCCTGCATTTTTCAAAATATCAGCAACTGCATATCCCTGCTTTTCAGCTTCAAACAATGCTTCGTGTACCAAAGTAATTGAAATGGAATCTTTCTGGGCGTTTGCATGTTCCGATGCAGTCATAGTGGCTTCCATATTTTTATTGTGCATTTTGAGCATTGTCCAAAACCATCATGGAAGATGCAATATTTGGAAATTGTACTCAAGTGCTTCTGTGTTTACATTTCTTCTTAAGTCGTAGCATTCAATCATACAAGGAAAAATAAATGAAGATTCAAGGGAAGGTTTTTGTTGTCACGGGTGGAGCATCGGGTTTAGGCGCAGCAACAGCACGTCATTTGATTGAGCAAGGTGCGAAAGTCATTTTGGTGGATATGAACCAAGCTTTAGGTGAAGAGCTACAGCATGAGTTGGGTGAAAATGCTCAGTTTAAAAGCCTCGATGTTACTGATGAGCACGCTGTGCAAAGTTTCTTCCAAGAAGTCGAGGTGGAATATGGGCAATTGAATGGTTTGGTGAACTGTGCGGGTGTAGCGCCTTCAGCCAAAGTGTTGGGTCGTGACGGTATTCATGAGCTGGCATTATTCCAAAAAGTATTAAACATCAATGTCTCAGGTACTTTTAATATGCTGCGTTTTGCTGCGCAGTTAATCGCGAAATATGAACTTCAAGCTGATGAAGAAGAGCGTGGTGTGATTGTGAATACAGCTTCGGTTGCAGCCTATGACGGACAAATTGGCCAGACCGCTTATGCAGCCTCTAAGGGCGCTGTTGTCTCGATGACTTTACCGCTGGCACGTGAACTAGCACGTGAGAAAATTCGAGTGATGACCATTGCTCCAGGCATTATGGAAACGCCAATGTTGAAGGCGATGCCGCAAAATGTACAAGATGCGTTGGGTGAAATGGTGCCATTTCCGAAGCGGTTGGCAAAACCTCAAGAGTTTGCTCAGCTTGTGGGGCATATTTTTGAAAATAGTTATTTGAATGGTGAAGTGATTCGTTTAGATGGCGCGATTCGTATGCAGCCTAAATAATTTATTTTGACTTGTGATCTTTGAGTTTATGACGGAGCCTTTGCGTCGATAAGTAAAGGCTTCTTATAACCTTCGGTTCGACCTACTTTTCTTTCGGAAAAAGTAGGCAAAACCATCTCCATTCGCAAAACCTGTTTTATTAAATTTACAGACTACTTTCTCGCAGAAACATTATCTTTTGAAAGGCTTTCAGGTTGCGAATGGGTCGCCGTGTATCAAATATTTATTAAATTTAATAACCTGAACAGAGAAGGGGTACTCCATGCTTTTAAATGAAGAACAAAAAATGGTTCAGGATATGCTGCGTAGTTATTCGCAGGAAAAACTGAAACCAACTGCAGCTGAACGTGACAAAACCGCACAGTTTCCTGCGCAAGAACTTAAAGAGCTGGGTGAGTTAGGTGCTTTGGGTATGACTGTTTCACCTGAGTGGGGTGGTGCAGGCTTAGATTATATTTCACTGGTCGTGGCACTTGAGGAAATTGCAGCAGGTGATGGTGCGATTTCGACCATTGTCAGTGTACAAAACTCACTGCCGTGTGGCATTACCCAGCGCTATGGAACTGATGCACAAAAGCAGAAATATTTAAGCAAGCTTGCCACAGGTGAGTGGTTAGGGTGCTTTTGTCTCACTGAACCACAAGCAGGCTCAGATGCAGGAGCGTTGGAATGTAAGGCTGTTCGTGAGGGCGATGAGTGGGTGTTGAATGGAACCAAACAATTTATTACCACAGGAAAGCATGCACAAGTCGCTTTGGTTTTTGCAGTCACAGACAAAGCTGCGGGGAAGAAAGGTATTTCTTGCTTTTTAGTCCCAACCGATACCGAAGGCTATATTGTCTCTCGTATAGAAGAAAAGATGGGGCAGCACTGTTCGGATACGGCAACCATTGTTTTGGAGAACTGCCGCATTCCTGCTGATCATTTGCTAGGTGCTGAAGGCGAAGGCTATAAAATTGCGCTTTCAAATTTGGAGTCGGGACGTATTGGTATTGCTGCGCAATCAGTGGGTATGGCTCGTGCCGCTTTAGATGCTGCGGTTGAATATGCCAATGACCGCAAAGCCTTCGGTGTTGAAATTGTGCAACATCAGGCAGTTGCTTTTCGTTTAGCCGATATGGCGACGCAAATTGAAGCTGCACGTCAGTTAATTTTCCATGCAGCCGCTTTGAAGGATGCTGGATTGCCATGTTTAAAAGAAGCCTCTATGGCCAAATTGTTTGCTTCAACTATGGCGGAGCGTGTTTGTTCTGATGCGATTCAAATTCATGGTGGCTATGGCTATGTTTCAGATTTTCCTGTTGAACGAATTTATCGGGACGTCCGTGTGAGCCAGATTTATGAAGGAGCGTCTGATATCCAGCGTCTTGTGATTGCACGTGAAGTCACCAAGGTTTAAGTCGAATCAGTTTTAGACCTTGGTCGATGTTCAAAGCCTGCATTTTCATTGAGGGATTTGGAAATTGTAGGTGCATTTAAAACATGGTTATCTAGGTACAGCAGTTAGTTACCAGTATTAAGTCGAGCAGCTGATGCTCTATTTTTTCAAACAATAAGGACTGACAATGACGTCAGTTCAACGCTTAAAACGATAAAGAATATGGACGGCCAAAGTGGATTTGGCCTTAAAAAATGGATAATGCGAGGTTGTCGTGATGAAGACATTAGAACAAGCCCATCAAGAATTTAACTATGAACAACTGATTCAGGAACAATTGGTAGGCCAACCCAATGCAATCAATGCCTATATTGAGTGCTGTCAGCGCTATATCGGGCAGCAAAAAACAGCACTCATCTGGGAAGGAAAAAATGGCGAGTCTGAGCAATGGAGTTTTGAACAGCTCGATGTTGCCTCAGCTCAGTTGGCAAATTATTTTAAAAGTATTGGGATTCAAGTGGGTGACTGTATCGCAGGGCTGTTACCGCGTACGCCTGAACTGTTGATTACGATTTTAGCAACATGGCGGATCGGCGCGATTTACCAGCCTTTATTTACTGCTTTTGAGTCGAAGGCGATTGAACATCGAGTTTTAACTGCAAACACCAAATTGATTGTCACCAATGCAGAGCAACGTCCAAAATTAAATCACGTTGAGGTCAAACATATCCTGACTGTGAATGCAGGAACAAACTTAACTAGCAATGAAGCTGATTTTTGGCAGGAAGCAAAACAACAGTCCGATCAATGTCAGGCTGTTTTATGTAACTTTGATGATGATTTCCTGATGATGTTTACTTCAGGCACCACGGGTTTGGCCAAATCAGTACCTGTCCCTTTAAAAGCGGCTTTGGCTTTTAAGGGTTATATGCAACATGCAGTCGATTTAAGAGAAGACGATTCTTTCTGGAACTTAGCCGATCCGGGCTGGGCTTATGGGTTGTACTACGGCATTACTGGCCCGCTCAGCTTGGGGCATAGCATCATTATGGATGAGCGTACATTTAGTGTTGATCATGCAGTTGAAGTCATTAAAAAGTATCGCGTCAGTAACTTAACGGGTTCACCTACAGCTTTTCGGATGTTCTTTGGTTTTAAAGAAAAGTTTGATCCTTCCATTAAAACTCACCTACGTGCTGTCAGTAGTGCGGGTGAGCCTTTGACCCCAGAAGTGATTCATTGGTTCAATAATGATCTGAACGTCAACATTTATGACCAATATGGACAAACTGAGTTGGGCATGGTGATTGCGAACCATCATGCATTGGAGCATGAGAAAAAAGTTGGTTCGGCAGGCTTTGCCAACCCAGGACATCGCTTTGCTGTACTTGATGCGAACTACCAAGAAGTGAAGTACGGCGAAATTGGAACGTTGGCGATAGACTTTAGCCAGTCGCCACTGACATGGTTTAAGGGCTATGGTGGCAATAATCGTAAGTCCTTTGTGGGACAGTATTATTTAACAGGTGATACGGTCAAGCTGAATGAAATTGGTGGTATCGACTTTGTTGGACGTGCTGACGATGTCATTACAACGTCAGGCTATCGAGTTGGACCTTTTGATGTCGAAAGTACTTTGCTTGAGTGTGCGGAAGTACTCGAGTCTGCTGTGATTGGTAAGCCTGATCCAGAGCGCACTGAAGTGGTGAAAGCTTTTGTGGTGCTAAAGCCACAGTACAAAGCCTCTAAAGAGTTGGATAGCAAACTCCAAGCCTATGTGCGTTCACGTTTATCTAAACATGCTTATCCGAAAGAAATTGAGTTTGTTGAAAGCTTGCCAAAAACGTCGAGTGGAAAAATTCAACGTAATTTGCTGAAACAGCAAGAAGTGGCAAAGATGCAAACTTTACAAGCTGCCATTTAATTTACAAATAAAAGGGTCTTAAAGCTAAAGCCAGTCAGTTCTAAATAGACTGGCTTTTTCTTTTAACCATTTATAGTGGTATGTGATTTGTGGAACACCGCTCGAAATATAGCTAGAGATATAAATAGCCTAAGAAAATTTAACTAGGCAACTAGTATGATTCAATCTCCATTACTTAAAAATGAAAAAGTTGAGCTATCTAAAGCACATAGCATTGATTGAATTTGTGCATAGCTAACCTTGGTTTCATGGTTATAATTCGCCATCAACATTTTCTTTAGCAAAAGGCTGAATCATGGATGAGTTAGATGAAAGTCTAGAACTCAGTAATGCTGAAATGCATCTCTATAGTCGTCAAATTTTATTGGACGGATGGGATATAGAGGCACAAGAAAAATTAAAGTTGGCCAACATACTCATCGTAGGCTGTGGTGGTATTGGTTGTATGACTGCGGAGTTATTGGCACGTGCTGGTGTAGGGCAAATCACTCTGATTGATGCTGATACGATCGAAGTGAGCAATCTCCAAAGACAGATTGCCTATGTAGAAAATAATGTCGGTTTTTATAAAGCGGAGGTTTTGGCCCAGCGTTTAAAGCAGATCAATCCCTACATCAAAGTCCATGCGCATGCTGTAAAACTTGATACAGCCAATGCAGCTAGTTTAATTGCAGGCCAAGACTTAGTCCTTGATGGTTGTGATAATTTTACGACACGGTATTTGGTCAATCAGCAGTGTAAAGCAGCCAATGTTCCACTCATCAGTGCATCGGCCATTGGTTTTCAAGGGCAACTGTTTATGGTGGAAGGTGAGTCCGCTTGCTATGAATGTCTGTTCCCTAAAGAAGAACATGCGAATGAAAGCCTACGCTGTGCAGATTCGGGCGTTTTAGCTACCACCCCGAATGTAATGGCCAGTCTTCAAGCGCATCATGCACTTTTATACTTGGGTTTAAATGTCACCGCACTCAAACAACGCCTGTTGCTTTGGGATGGTCTAAGTATGAAACAACGTTTGCTTGCTTTCGAAAAAGATACAGATTGTCCCGTTTGTCAGGCAAGATAAGCCTACAATTTTTTCATTCTTTGATACACTCAATACAATTTATTTTTGACCGATATTATGAAGAACAATATCTTTTTAGATGGACTGCGTTCTGTTGCCCGTGTTGGGGAAACAGCAGTCATTGCAGCACGTGCCGGTATTAAGTACGCCACTGAAAAACCAAGTAATGCCAAACTGATGCGTGAAACCTTCGAGTCTCTGGGTTCAACCTATATCAAGTTGGGTCAGTTTATTGCGAGTACACCTTCACTTTTTCCACGTGAATATGTTGAAGAGTTTCAAGGCTGTTTAGACCAAACTCCATCTTTACCGTTTAGTTATGTACAAGGGGTTTTGGCGTCTGAGTTTGAAGGCCGAAACCTGTCTGAGATTTTTGTATCGATTGATGAAACACCGTTAGCTTCAGCGTCTATTGCCCAAGTCCATGCTGCAAAGCTGGTGACGGGCGAAGATGTAGTGATTAAAGTACAAAAGCCGGGTGTAGAAACAATTCTGTATACCGACTTAAATGTTCTGCACTGGGCTACCAAGGTTTTAGAAAAAGCAGTGCCTAAAGTCAAATTTGCATCGCTTGCAGATATTGTGGAAGAAATCAAAACCCGTATGGTTCGCGAAGTCGATTTTATTGAAGAAGCCAGTAATCTTGATGACTTTGTGAATTATCTCAATATCACGCAAAACCATAAGGCGATGGCACCTAAAGTCTATCACCAGTATTCGACTCGCCGTGTGCTCACCATGCAGCGTCTTTACGGTGTGCCATTAACTGATTTTGAAGTGGTTAAAAAGCGCTGTAAAGACCCATCCCAAGTCCTGATTACTGCTATGAATACATGGTTTGGTAGTCTAATGATGTGTAATAGCTTCCACGCCGACTTACATGCTGGAAACCTGATGCTGCTTGATGATGGTCGTGTGGGTTTTATTGATTTCGGCATTGTGGGGCAGTTGAAACCTGAAGTATGGACAGCTTGTATCGCCTTTATGGATGCCTTACAAAAAACGGATTATGCACTCATGGCGGAAAACATGCTGAAAATGGGCATGACTGCAGTGAAGATTGATACTCAGGTGTTGGCTGCAGATCTTGAGCGTTTATTTAGTGGTGTGTTGTTGGCAGATCCGAAAGAATTGCTGAGTTCAAACCCAGCAGATTTGAATGACATCATGATGGATATGGTTGCAGTAGGTGAGCGTCACGGTATTCGCTTCCCACGTGATTTTGCCTTGTTATTTAAACAGATGCTGTATTTCGATCGTTTCATGCGCATCCTTGCACCGTATACCGACATCTATGCTGACCAGCGTTTGCAAATGGTGCAAACTATGGATCCAAATGTGTTGTTAAAAAACTAAGTTCTTTTGACGCACATTCACCAAAAAAACCTTTCAGTCCTTCTTTTGAAAGGAGGGACTGAAAAACGCTTTCCTGTTTAAGGAATGAGAAACTTGGTTTCGCAAGGCAGGGATTAAAAGTCAAAATCTGTTAAAGGTAATAATGTGGACGCAATTATCATTGAAGGCTTAAAAGTTGAAACAGTGGTTGGCTGTTTTAACTGGGAACGTCAGATTATTCAGCCTTTAATGTTGGATATGATTATTCAAACGGATTTGGAGCAAGCATCAAACTCAGATGACTTAGACCATACCTTAAATTATGCTGAAATTTGTGAAATTGCAGCAAAGGTCATTCAAGGCGCCAAGCCTGAACTGATTGAACATGCAGCAAAATTGGTCATCAACGCACTTTTTTCTACCTTTCATGCGATTGAATCCATTAATATTACCATCCGTAAGCCTGCCATTATCGCGCAAGCAAATTCTGTAGGAATTCGTCTTGAACGCCACCGAAACGATTTTCGCCCTAGCTCTGGCGAGTAATAATAATCCCAAGCAACATTTTTTATATGCCTCTGAGCAACTTGCTAAAATTGGGCAACTACATTTTTCGAATATTTATTTAATTCCATGCCGCGATGGGGTTGGGGCAGATTATTGGAATGCAGCCTGTTTGCTGAAATCGTCTTTGTCCGTTGCCGATATTTCGGTATTGCTGAAAAATATGGAAGCCACATCTGGGCGTGTCCGTCCATCACATCAGATTTCACTGGATGTCGATTTGATTGCATGGGGTGAAAACTTAGAACATATGCAGTTCAATCCCAAAAAATTGCCTTTGGCTTTAGATGTTAAAATTCCAATGTTCGATGTGTGGAAGGATAATGCATTTCAACATCAAGCGCATGTATTTCCAACGGTGAGCTGCTTGGAAGCCAAGTAACATATCGAAGTGTGATTGGCACTTGAACTGGCTTAATATGCTTATAAAATATAATTCGCAGCGAGCTATTTTCATGAAAATACAAATTTTGAGTGCTCTTTCTTTAGCAGTGTTTTTAGCGGGCTGTCATTCAACTCCGTCCAAAACGACAGCGAGACCTGCTATGGATATAACGAGTGTATCTCAAACGACTGAAAAACAAGGGTTAAAACTAGCTGTGCAAGCCTATACCCAAGATCAATCGGATTATCAAACTCGCCTATATGATTTAAACCAAGATGGGATTGATGACGCCGTGGTGTTGTTAAGTGGGATGGAATGGTGTGGTTCAGGTGGCTGTACATTGTTGGTCTTTCAAGGTCTTGAAAATGGAAGTTTTCAACCGCATAGCAAAATGACCGTGTCATCTACACCGATTTATGCCTTAAGTACCCAAACCCAAGGTTGGCATGATTTGTCGGTTTATACCCGAGGTTTAGGACAGGTCATACTGAAGTACAATGGGAAAAGCTATCCATCTAACCCATCACTAGCATCAAAATATACGGCGAATTTAAAGCAAGCAGGTAATACCTTATTGCTGCCGATATCAGCGGAATAAGCAAATTAGAGTCAATAAAAAAGCAGTGGCATAACCACTGCTTTTTTATAAGAGTAAGGCATATTTGCTTAAATAAAATAACTGGTCTTGGTCATGAGTTTTGATATAGCCGTCATGGTGATTTTGACAGGAATCGGTAAGTCGACACCGCCAGCATTCAGTGCTGTATCACGATGGTGTAACTCATCTTCATTCATTTGCACAAGGATATTACGTGAACGGTCATCTTGGGCAGGGAGTTGGCTGATGTGATGCTGTAAATGCAGGCTCACTTGGCGTTCAGTTTCTGCAACAAAACCTAAGCTATATTTATCGCCTGCAATGCCTGCGATTGCACCCATACCAAAGGATAAGCCGTACCAAATTGGATTGAGCAGACTGGTATGGCTGTCTAGCTCTTTTAAGCGGTCTTCACACCATGCAAGATGGTCTTGTTCTTCAATTGCAGCTTGTTCCATTTCGCGGCGTACATTCGGTAGTTTTGCCGTTAAAGCTTGCCCATGATAAAGCGCTTGCGCACACACTTCACCACTATGGTTGACCCGCATTAGACCTGCAACATGACGCGCTTCACTCACTGCGAGTTGAGTTTCGACCGCCTTGCTTGGGTTTTCACGTTGAGCAGACGTCGTGCCTGGAACTAAGCTACGCAGGGCTTGATCAAAAGAATTGATAAATTTATCGATGCCAGTGTAATGACGCATAACTTTAGTCCTCTAACTCAGGTTGTACGGTTTTTAGCATGGGTTTGAGTCGATATAACAACCACAGCGTAAAGCCCGCACTCAATACAGCAGTAATGCTGAAAAGTATTTTAATATCAATCTTCAAAACACTTAAAATGATAATCGAAAATATAGCAGAAGACACCATAAACACTGCATTTAATATATTGTTTGCGGCAACAACACGTGCACGATGTGAACGCGGTGAATAGGCTTGCATCATGGCGTATAGCGGCACAATATAAAAACCGCCACTGATGCCGAGCAAGGTCACCGCAAGCATGACATGGTAGTAAATTGCACCGTGGTTAAACATATCCGCGATATTCATCATCTCGCCTGTACGCTCAGGTACAAAAGCTAGACTCAAAGCCAAGTAAAAGGCAAATAGGGTGAGTCCAATCGCACCGATAGGCACCATTTTAATATTCACTTCAGAGCCACCAATTCTACGACACAGCAGTGAACCGACTCCAATCCCGACAGAAAAGAAGGTGAGTAAAAGACTGACGACATTTTCTGATGCATGTAGGTTTTGTTGAGTTAACTGTGGAATTTGGGTGAGATAAGTTGCACCGTAAAACCAATACCATGAATTCCCCAGTAAAATCATAAAGATGAGGGGGAGGCTTTTGGCATATTTGAGTGTTTGAAAACTGGTTCTAAAGAAATTCCAGTCAATTTTTAAGTCGGGTGAGCTGACTTGTTGTTTTAAGATAAATCGGCTGGAGAGATAACCCAAAACGGCAATGATGACGACAGTCAGGCTGATCCAAATAAGATTGCCTTGAGAAACCGAAATGACTGCGCCACCCAAAATCATCCCGATTAAAATAGCAATGGAGGTGCCCGACTGAAATAGCGCATTGCCCGACATGAGTTCATTCGGTTTTAGAATCTCAGGTAAAATGGCGTATTTAATGGGGCCAAAGAAGGTGGAGTGTGTGCCCATCATAAATAGAGCCAAGAGCAGTAGCCATAAATTGCCCAATAAGAAACCCGCGGAACCAATGAGCATAATCACAATTTCTAGAACTTTGATACCACGAATAAGTTGTGAGCGCTCAAATTTATCGGCAATTTGTCCTGCGGTTGCAGAAAAAATGAAGTAAGGCAAAATAAATAACAGCGCGGCTAAATTATTTAAGGTACTGACATCCGCGGCTTGTTGGTTAATCCATCCATAAGTAATGACTAAAAGCAAAGCTTGTTTATAGACATTGTCGTTTAAAGCACCAAAAAATTGGGTAATAAACATGGGAAGAAAACGACGGGTACTTAATAGATGTTCATTGTTTTTCATGCTTTTTGCACTGCATTAAGTTTTATTAAGAAATGTGACTAATTGCTCAAACGTTCAATAAAATCATGTAATATATTTAAAACCTGAAATTGGGTAAAATAATCAATAGATTTCAGTTCTTTTGTGACAATTCATTAGAGCAAATCCATAACGATTAAATAAATTTAGAGTTTTCTATGCTTGCTAAAACACAATTTAAAAAGTCGACTCTTTCATTGAGTATGAATTCTTTCATACCGTGGCATCATAACAATAAATATTTGTGTCTGAGTATCTTTTTAACGCTTTTGTCACAAGCTGCTTTGGCTGAAACGCCAGTTGCGATTGAACCAAGTAACGCGGAAGTCGATCCACAAATTTCTACACAATTCACTGAAGACATTAAAAAAGAAGCAATTCGCCAAGGTATGGGTAGTGCGGACGAATTAAAAAAAGTTAAAAATTCTGTAGTTCAGCCTACGGTTCCTGACAGTATGCAAATGTTGCAACAGCAGCAGACGGCTTTAAAAAATTTACCTGAATTTGCACCGATTGAGTTTGAAGACCTTGAGGACTTGCCAACTGTGCAAGTTGATCAAGGCATGGCCAATGATATTTATCAGGTAGCTGAGCAAGCGAAAGCAGAAGCCCAAGCTTACCGTAGTGGCCAAAAGACAGAGTTGGTGCTAAGCGATGCAACTCAACAGGAAATGGCGGACATTAATCAAGCTCCAGTCAATGTTGATCAACTGATGCAAAGCATTCAAGCAGACAGTAAAATTTCAGTAGAAGCCAACACTGAAGGGAATACCTTAGATTTTGGTATGAGCGCTGAAGAGCAAATTGCCAAAGAACCAAATTTCTTTAAGCGCATGCTTTATAAAATTCGACCACCAAGAGCATTAGATACTGCAAAAGTGCCGCGAATCAATGCAGATGTTGAAATCATCAATGCGAAATATGAAGGCGAGATATCCAATAAAGCGTATCAGGCTGCTTTGGTCAATTTAAAAGAAAATATTGAAGGTAAGGTTTCGAGCTTTACTGAAGAATCTTTTGAAGACTTTCCTTCGGCACTGCCACAGTTGCGGACACTTTCCAACCAAGCTGCTCAAGCCGTCGGGTTTTATAATGCTGAGTTTAAGTTTGAAAAAACCAGCAGTAATCGTGTGCGCATTCAAGTGGTACCGAATAACCCTGTGCGGATTGAAGAACAAAACATCGAGTTTAGTGGTGCAGGTCAGTACTTACCGCAGTTCCAAGTGATTAAAGTCTTACCTGAACAAGATGTTGGTGATGTATTGCACCACGGCTTATACGAGTCGACGAAAGCACGAATTAATGAAGCGGCCAGCAATAACGGTTTCTTTGATAGTTACTGGCGCTTACATGATGTGAAAGTTGAACAGCCGCAAAATACCGCAGACATTAACTTACGTTATGAAACAGGTGAACGCTATAAACTCGGTGGTGTTGAGTTTGTGATGAGTGACCCAAGCAAACCACTGCCTATTGATTTAGATGTTTTGCAAAGTTTAGTAACTTGGGAGCCTGGCGCGGACTATACCTTTTGGCGTGTTAATGGTTTGGCTAATAATTTGACCAACTCACGTTACTTTAACTACAGCTTGGTAGATGCTGTTCGACCTGATCCTGTAGAAAGGGTTCGTGAGTTACCGCCTGATTTACAGCAGTTGGTCGATGAACAACAACTTTCTCGTCAGGATGTTCTGGTTCAAGAAAAACAGGAAGTTGTTTCAAGCCGCGAAGTGACGCAGTCTGTGGTGAGTGAAGCACAATTCGCAGGTGTTAATGATGCCGAGCAGAATAAAGCACAAGCAGCGCTTCGCACCGCACAAGAAACCAAACAGAGTGAAGAAGAGCGTTTAAAACTTGAAGCTCGGGAAACAAAAGTAATTCCTGTTAAAGTCACTTTAAATGCGGACCAGTTAAACAGTGTAGAGGTCGGTGCAGGTTATGGTAGTGACTCAGGTGCTCGTTTACGTACACAGTATCGCCGTGCGATTGTGAACCAACGTGGTCACTCTTTTGATGCCAACTTGGAACTTTCAGAAATTCGACAGGCTATTGATGGTCGCTATAACATTCCATATAAGCATCCACTAAATGATTATATTAGTCTCGTGGGTGGTTATGAGCGTGAAGAACGAGATGACATCGGACAAGGCGTAAACTTACTCACTGAATCTGCTGTTGCTGGGGCTGACCGTGTTATCAAAAACCCTATGGGAAATTGGCAACATACTTATGGTGTACGTTACCGTTTAGATCGATTGACGCAAAAGGGTTCAGCGAAAGTAGATGATTTGCCTGATGCATTTATTGCAAATAATGATCCTGAGCAAGAGTCGCTTTTATTGGGTTATGAAATTTCTAGAATCGATAGCGATAAACGTGTAAACCCAAGTAAGGGAATTAAACAAACTTATAAAATTGAACTGGGAAGCGAAAGCTTGCTTTCAGATGCAGATATGGCCATCGTAAATGCAGGTTGGCGTTTTATCTATTCCTTGGGTGAAAATGACAACCACCAATTTGTTGGACGTGGCGATCTCGGTTATATCTTTACCTCAGACTTTAATAAAGTCCCTTATAACTTACGTTATTTCACGGGTGGAGACCAAGGCATTCGTGGTTTTGACTACAAGAGTTTGTCACCTGTGGTCGATGGTTTTAAAGTGGGTGGTCAAGCCTTAGCTGTCGGCTCCATGGAATACAATTACCAATTTAAAGAAGGCTGGCGTGCGGCAGTATTCAGCGACTTTGGTAATGCTTATGATACAGATTTTAGCAATGACACCGAATACAGTGTCGGTCTTGGTGTGCGCTGGGCATCACCGATAGGACCGATCCGGATCGATGTAGCTTCAGGTATTTCTGATGATAGTCATCCGATACGTGTGCATTTCTTTATTGGCTCATTATTATAATATTTAACACTTTTTTGGGAAGACTATGGCTGAAGTAGAACAGCAGCAAGAACCAACACCACCTACGCCGCTTGCCAAACAGCGACGTATTTTTAGAAGTGTCATTTTGACACTATTGTTGACGCTCATCTTGTTGGTGATATCGCTTGCGGTCATGTTTTCTACCGATAAAGGCAGTAAGTTCTTACTCGACCAAGTTTTACAACGCCAGCAGATTATCCAATATGAATATGAAGGTGGTAATCTGTGGAAAGGCATTATCCTTAAAAATGTGGTGGTTACCTTAAAGCCTGTCGATGTCAAAATTGACCGTGCTGACGTGATTTTGGGTTGGCGTGCCATCTTAGATAAGGAGATTCATCTACGTGAAGCTGATGTACGCAATTTGCGCATCATTACCAAAGGTGAACCGAGTGATGAACCCTTTAAGTTCAGCGAAATTAAATTACCCTTTGTTTTACGTTTAGATACAGCAGATATTGATCATTTAAATATCCGGACTGCATCCGATGCCCAAGTAGATTTTTATGATGTGCATTTAAATAATGCCCTCTGGTCGGGGACGGAACTTGAGTTTGAAGACTCTCGTATGGACATGGGCTATTTAGCAGTTCGTAATGCAACTGGGAAAATGAAATTCTCAGGGAAATATCCACTTGAGGCGACTGCTATTGCCAACCTACCGTCACTGCGTGATAGTTTAAATGTGCATGATATTGCTGTACACGCAACAGGGACATTGGATACTATTCAAGCGGGTTTTGCAACGCGGACACCTGACCTGTTGACAGGTTGGGCTATTTTGCACCCTGTACGTAAGCATGTACCGATGCAAGGTCAGCTTAAATTTAATCATTACAACTTACCGCTCCTGACCGATTACAAACTCTATGCTGAAAAAGGCGTTGCTAAATTTTCAGGTGATATAGAACGTTTAAATATCGACTTAAATACAGATCTGAGTGGTAAAGATATTCCAAAAGGTCAATATACAGCCTTGATGCATACCGACTTGGTTCATCAACTTGACATTGATAACCTAAATGCTCAGTTGATGAAAGGTTCGGTCAATCTGGGTGGTGTGGTAAGTTGGAAGGATCATGTCACTTGGGACATACAAGGTCGTTTAGATAAAATCAATCCTAAAGACGATGTACTGCCACAAGTAGTTTCTGACTTTCTACCACCAAGTTTGGATGCAAAAATTGCATCCAAAGGTACGCTTGAAAAGGGTTTACACTTAACTGCAGATCTAGACTTTGATCGTTATGAAGCATGGCATCTCGCACTAGACCAAAACCCAGAGAAAAATAACAAAGTCCAGCCAATGTTGATGGATGTCTCTTGGAAAAATATTGATCGTGCCGTGCCTTATATCGGCTGGTTAAGTAGTGCTTCAGGGGATGTAAAACTGGCGTTGGTTGAAGGTCAGCAAGATATTCATGTTGCTACTGTTGTGAGTCAACACGAAAAAGCGACGTTACCTGCGGGTAATTACCTCGCGCAGTTAAATTTTAAAAATAATAATTTAAATGCGCCGAGTTTTAGTTATGTAGCAGGTAAGGGAAGCTTAAGTGGTAATGCGGTGGTAGAGCTGCCAGATGAGAAACGTCAACTGAAGTGGAAAGCTGCTTTAAACGCGAAAGATTTTAACCCGCAAATGGTAGCAGAAGCTTCACCTGTTAATCTATTGAATGGAAAGCTCCAAGCAAGTGGCTATGCCAAACCGAATCAGCAAATCATTCAGCTACAGGGCATTGATCTGACTGGAAAACTGGTGGGCAATAATGAAACGGTTCACTTAACTGGTCAGTCAACCGCGGCACTCCTGTTTAATGATGAAAAAGCGGGTGGTGCTTTCAAAGGCTATGCAGTGAACTACGATGGCGCTTTAAAAGCCAGCCAGTTTGAAGCCAGCCAGGGTGCGTTAAACCTAAAACTTTCAGGAACGCCCGAATTTATTAAAGTGACTGAGCTGAAACACAATGGTGTGGCGGGTCAAATTAATGCCAGTGGTTTGGTGCATTTTATTCACGGTATCACTTGGGATGTGAATGCAGCATTCATTCGTTTTAAACCACAATATTTTGCATCTAGTGTTAAAGGCGAATTGTCTGGTGTAGTGAAAACCAAAGGCACATGGTCAGATGCTTTAAAACGCATTAACATTGAGAGCTTAAACCTCGCAGGTATGCTGAACAATAAGCCTGTCCGTGGTAAAGGTAATTTAGCTTTGGTGCTCAACTCCAGCGAAAAGGGTTTTTTACCGCAACAGTTTGAAGCGAATAATCTACTACTGGCGTATGCCAAAAACCAAGTGCAAGCGACGGGTAATGCACAAAATTTAAGACTGAATATTAATGCACCTGCTCTGTATGAAATTTATGCGGGCCTACGTGGCCGTGCCTACGGCTATTTAAATATCCAATCTCAACCACGTTTAAGAGCTACGGCAAACTTAGCAGTGGATAATTTTGGCTTTAAAGATCTGATTGATATGCGTAAATTACGCATTGTCGGGCAATTACCGACATCGGAAACAACGCCGTCATTATTGACTGCAAAAATGGAAAGCTTAAGAAGTGGTAATCGTGAAATTCAACAAGGTGAAATTTCACTGGCAGGTATTCGCAAAGCTCATTTATTAAAAGTTTCTGCACAAAACGAAAAGTCGAAATTTTATGTGCAATTGGCAGGTGGTTTTAATGCACAAAATGATTGGTTAGGCCAGATCCAAAAAGGTGATTTTGACTCTTTGCGCGCACGTTTGGTACAGCGCCAAAGTGCAGCCGTGGTCTATAACAGTGCCAAAGCAGATTTGTTGATTGGCGCGCATTGTTGGATGAGTCAACAAAGTCAGTTGTGTTTTGATCAGCCTATTCGTGTCAGTAAAACGCGTGGCAATATTTCATTCGTGACTCAAAACCTCGACCTAAACGATTTTGCTGCCTTTATGCCTGAAGGATTAGCGATTACAGGTAAGTTAAATGGACATGCTAAAGCGGTTTGGGCACAAGGGTCTAAACCAAAAATTGATGCGCGTTTAGTCACCCGTAATGGTGTGATTGGCTTGGCGGCGGATGACCCACAAGATATGGGTTCTACCTTAAAATATGAACAAGTAGCTTTGGTTGCCAAAAGCATCGCGGAAGGTTTACAAATCCGTTTGGATGTCAAAACACCTGAAATTGGTGTGGGCTATGCCAATGTGGTTATTGATCCGTATCGGGACAATATGCCTATGCGCGGTGAAATTGCATTTGATCAGATACAACTTAAAGTTTTTAAACCTTTCATTGCTGATGTACGTTCGATGGGCGGAACACTTTCGTATGCAGGTAAAATTAATGGAACGCTAAAAGCACCACTACTTACAGGCGATGTCCGTCTGAAAGATGGTTCAATTAGTATGATCTCACTTCCAGTCAATTTGACCAATATTCAGCTGTATTCCGCTATACGCCAAGACCAAGCCACCATCAATGGTGCTTTTAACAGTGGTCGTGGTGTGGGTACACTTACAGGGACGGTAGATTGGAAAAATGATCCACGCATTCAGCTTCAGTTGAATGGAGAAAATTTACTGATTCGTCAAGCACCATTAATTACCGCGCTAGTTACACCAAAAATCACACTGGATGTTTTACCGTTGAGTAAGAAATTAAGCTTAAACGGTGAAATTCAAGTTCCTCGTGCGCTTATTTCCATGCCTGAAGCATCTGTACCTGTGGTGAACGTATCGTCAGATGTACGCGTGGTCAGAGAAGGTCAAAACCAATTGGCGATTTTAAATAGCGCAAAACCTTGGGACATTCGTGCCGATCTGATGGTTGGACTAGGTAATCAAGTTGTCTTCCAAGGGTTTAATAGTCGTATTCCATTGTTAGGACGTTTATATCTGTCGCAGCGCGGTGCAGAAACCGCAATGCGTGCCAATGGTGCAATTGGGGTAAGTCAGAAAGTTAAAATTGAAGCTTATGGACAGAGTTTGGATTTAAATCGTGCCATTGCACGTTTTAACGGTGTGTTGAGCAACCCAACACTGGATGTTGATGCAAATAAAAATGTACAAGGCAGTACGGTGGGTTTCCGTGTGACGGGTACGGCAACGTCACCCAATATTCAAGTCTATAACGATGCAGGGCTTTCTGAGCAAGAGGCTTTGAATGCATTAATTACAGGCCGTATTAACGAAGGTACAACGGGTTTAAGTCAAACGGAAGGCTTTAAGTCAGATGTCAACAACACCATTGCTGCCGCAGGGATTAGTTTAGGTTTAGGCGGGACACGCGCCTTTACTAACCAAATTGGACGTACTTTTGGCTTAAGCGGTTTAGCGCTGGATGCGCAAGGTACAGGGGATGACACACAAGTCAGCCTGACGGGTTATATTACACCTGACTTATATATTCGTTATGGCGTGGGTGTCTTTACACCAGTCAATAAACTGACTCTGCGTTATCAAATGAACAAACGTATGTACTTAGAGGCGAGTCAGTCATTAGAGCGTGCCATCGATGTCTTCTATAACTGGAAGTTCTAAAGCTGCTCTTCTGCTAAATAAAGCCTACATCATGTAGGCTTTATTTTTAGGTGTTAAAAAAGCTTAATTCGTCATTTGATAAAATTCTTTATTTGATAGATGAAGAAAACCTATGAATAACAGACACTAGATACTTAAAATCAATTAAACCATAATGAAAGTAGGTGTATAGTAAATGGACTTGCTAAATTTAGAGTGATGATCCCTATGCCGATCAATTTTGTAATACGCTTTGCAGCGATTTTATTTTCAGTTTTAATTTTAGTGGCGCTTGCTATTCAGTTTTTCTTTGATCCGCACTATACCGTGGTCTTTTGGATCTTTGCTATGCCGTTCATTTTAGGTACTCCAATTCTAGCATCTGTAGTTTTAGCGAAAAATGAAGAGCTTGATATTCACTCAGTCAATTAATAATGACCTGAAAAGATAGCCTTTTAGTATAAAAGTCCGTCAAATGATGGGCTTTTTTATTAAACCTTAAATTTTGCAAAACTCGCACAGTTTTTTTTAAACATATTTGCTATGTTGATCTTTTATTTAAAGAAATATTTTTTATGAAAAAAATCGTAATGCTTGGATTAATGGTTGCTGCTATTTCGGGTTGTAGTACTGCGCAAAAGAATGAAACTGACAAACCAACTTTGGGGATGGCTAATCCTGCCAGTACATACTGTGTTGAACAGGGTGGTAAATTAGAGATTCGAAAAGAGGCCAATGGTGAAGTAGGCTATTGCCATTTGCCGAATGGTCAGGTCATTGAAGAATGGGCACTTTTCCGTGCTAGTCAAAGCAAATGTGTTGCTGAGCAAGCGACAGCTTTGATTGGTCAGTCAAATTTGACTGAAGCGCAGATTAAGCAAAAAACCAGTGCGAAGATGGTACGCTTAGTTCAACCAGGGCAGCCTGTGACTATGGATTATCGTGAAGACCGTGTGACAGTAACAGTCGATCCGAAAACCAATAAAGTAGTTCAAGCAAGCTGCGGTTAATTTTTCTAAGAATAAATGCCCAAATTTGGGCTTTTATTCTATTTAACGTGGGTAATGGTTCTTCATTTGAAAAAGTTTGATTATGATAGGGCGAATAGGAGAGTTGTAATGAAAAAGTTATTCGCTTTGGCTGCTGTGATTGCACTGGTGGGTTGTGCTGAAAAAAAACCGTTAACACCAGAAGAGCAATGGCATGGCTATTGTAAAAGTATTGGTAATGCAGCACGTTCAATTATGTTAGACCGTCAAAATGCCATTGAAAAAGAGAAAGCGATTGAGCATGCCAATAAAGTTGAAGACGAAATGACCAAAACATTTGCGTTAGAAATTATTGAAGATGTTTATGCTTTACCTGAGGCTGAAATTAAATCCGATATCGAAGGTGCACGTGAAAAAGTTCGTGTGAAATATACTGAAAAATGTATTGCAACACAGCATACTGAAATGCCAGATTACAAACCGTTCTAAGGAACGGTTTTTTTATTTTTTGCATGGAACTTTTTGTGACAAAACTCTAAACCATATATATAGCAAAGCATATAAAAATAAAGAATAATGAACCTAGAATAAAAAAACGAGAGGAGCAGAAAATGGAAGTTGTTGGCTATTTAAATCACGCTGATTTACTCTTGGAAGATAAAAATGGTGTGGCCGTAATTGGCGGTGGTCATTATGTTCTTAGCTTGGGTGACCATGTATACTTCAAACACGCACTTGACCATGAGCCTACACGAATTTCAGTGCAAATTTCTTTTGCAAGCTCTGCACATCAAAATTTACATGAGGATGAAATTCAGATGAAATTTGAAGGCTGTCGTGAAAGTTTCAAACAATATATTCAAGCCACAACAGTACACTAAGGTTGAATATTTATATTGCGTAAAAAGAGGCAACATAGGTTGCCTTTTTTGTTTTTAAATGGCAGTTCAAAGTTAATGTGAAACAATTCCAAACGATCTGACTATATTGCTGTTTTTATGTGCAATCGATATGAACATCATTTAGTTAGAAAATAATGGGCATCACGAAGAAACACTTGTAGCGCATTAACTTTTAACTGGAATTTTAGTAAAATTAAGCAGTCCATATTATTTACGTAGCTTTATTTAAAGCAGGAATACGTAAATAATTTTTTAAAAAAGAGGAATAACACCGTGCTAGAAGCTTACCGCCAACACGTTGCAGAACGTGCCGCACTCGGAGTCCCACCGAAGCCACTTGACGATGCTCAAACAGCTGCATTAGTTGAATTATTAAAAAACCCACCAGCTGGCGAAGAAGCATTTTTAGTTGATTTACTAGAAAACCGTGTTCCAGCGGGTGTTGACCAAGCTGCATATGTTAAAGCTGCATTCTTAGCTGCTTTGGCTAAAGGCGAGGCGACTTCTCCATTAGTTTCTAAAGAACGTGCGGTTTACTTACTAGGCACTATGCTTGGTGGTTATAACGTTGCTCCTTTAGTTGCTCTTCTTGATGATGCTGCACTTGCTGAATTAGCGGCTGAAGCATTGAAGAAAACTCTTCTTGTATTTGATGCGTTCCATGACGTTGCAGACAAAGCAAAAGCGGGTAACGCGAATGCACAAGCGGTTATGCAATCTTGGGCTGACGCTGAATGGTTCACGACTCGTAAAGACGTTCCGACTGAAATCAAACTGACTGTTTTCAAAGTAACTGGCGAAACCAACACTGACGACTTGTCACCTGCACAAGACGCATGGAGCCGCCCAGACATTCCATTGCACGCAAATGCAATGTTGAAAAACGTACGTGACGGTATTAACCCAGAAGTTCCTGGTGAAGTTGGTCCATTAAACCAAATCAAAGACTTGATCGCGAAAGGCAACCAAGTTGCTTACGTAGGTGACGTTGTTGGTACTGGTTCATCTCGTAAATCAGCAACTAACTCTGTACTTTGGTTCTTCGGTGATGAAATTGCTCACATCCCGAACAAAAAAGACGGTGGTTACTGCTTAGGTTCTAAAATCGCTCCGATTTTCTTCAACACAATGGAAGATGCTGGCGCATTGCCAATCGAGATTGATGTTGCAAACATGAACATGGGCGATGAAATCGTTCTTAACATTGATCATGCTGCTGCAAAAGTTACTGCAACTAAAGAAGGCGCAGTCATTGCTGAAGCTGAACTTAAAACTCCAGTGCTTCTAGACGAAGTACGTGCGGGTGGTCGTATCAACTTAATCGTTGGTCGTGGTTTGACTACTAAAGCGCGTGAAGCTTTAGGTCTTGCTCCATCGACGTTATTCCGTACTCCAGTTCAACCTGCTGCTACTGGCAAAGGTTTCACTCAAGCACAGAAAATGGTTGGTCGCGCATGTGGTCTTCCTGAAGGTCAAGGCGTACTTCCAGGTACTTACTGTGAACCTAAGATGACCACTGTTGGTTCGCAAGATACCACTGGTCCAATGACACGTGATGAATTGAAAGACTTGGCTTGCCTAGGCTTCTCTGCTGACCTTGTTATGCAATCTTTCTGTCACACTGCTGCGTATCCAAAACCAGTTGACGTTCAAATGCAACACTCGCTTCCTGATTTCATCATGAACCGTGGTGGTGTATCTCTACGTCCAGGCGACGGTATTATTCACTCTTGGTTAAACCGTATGCTTCTTCCAGATACAGTTGGTACTGGTGGTGACTCACATACACGTTTCCCAATTGGTATTTCATTCCCTGCGGGTTCTGGACTTGTAGCGTTCGCTGCTGCGACTGGTGTTATGCCATTAGACATGCCTGAATCTGTACTTGTTAAATTCAAAGGTAAAATGCAACCTGGTATCACACTACGTGACCTTGTACATGCCATTCCTTACGTTGCGATTCAACAAGGTGACTTAACTGTAGAGAAGAAAGGTAAGAAAAACATCTTCTCTGGTCGTATCCTCGAGATCGACTTAACAGAAATGGAAACTGACCTTACTGTTGAGCAAGCATTCGAACTTTCTGATGCGTCTGCTGAACGTTCTGCTGCAGGCTGTTCTATCACGCTTTCTGAAGAGAAAGTTGCTGAATACCTCAAATCAAACATCACAATGTTGAAGTGGATGATTTCTGAAGGTTATGGCGATGCGCGTACTATGGCTCGTCGTGTAGAGAACATGGAAAAATGGTTAGCGAACCCATCACTTCTTAAAGCTGATGCTGACGCTGAATACACGAAAGTGTATGAAATTGACCTTGCGACAATTACTGAACCAGTTCTTTGCTGCCCGAATGACCCAGATGATGCGAAATTGCTTTCTGATGTTCAAGGCGTGAAAATTGACGAAGTATTCGTTGGTTCATGTATGACGAACATCGGTCACTTCCGTGCAACTGGTAAGTTGTTAGAGAAAGTTCCTGGTGGTGTACTTTCAACTCGTTTGTGGATTGCTCCACCTACGCGTATGGACGAACGTCAATTGATGGAAGAAGGTTTTTACAATACTTATGGTAAAGCTGGTGCGCGTACTGAAATGCCGGGTTGTTCATTATGTATGGGTAACCAAGCACGTGTAGCTCCGAACACTACTTGTGTATCGACTTCTACTCGTAACTTCCCGAACCGTTTAGGTCAAGGCGCTAACGTTTACTTAGCTTCTGCTGAACTTGCTTCTGTTGCTGCTGTACTTGGTAAACTACCAACTCCAGAAGAATACCAACAGTATGCAGCTCAAATTGATAGCATGTCTGCTGACATCTACCAATACTTAAGCTTCGACAAAATGGGCGACTATACTGACGCTGCTAAAGATGTTGATACAAAGAAAATTGCTGCTGCTCAATTGACTTAATTCTTTGTTAATTAAGCAATAAGTGGTATAAAATAAGGGCTGATTTATCAGCCCTTATTTTTTGAGATTATTAATGTATAATGAGTTTTTCTATCATTCTTTTTCTAGACTTTTGAAAAATGAAAGTACACAAGATAATAATAAAAGAGCTTTTCAAACGCTTGAAAGTATTTTGAAAAACGGACTCTTATTTGTTCCAGAAGAAATTAAACTACCTTTCAAAATAGAAAGTCCATTAAAACCAATTGTTCAACATAGAGTTTGTTTTACTTTAATAAGTAGGGAAAAACTCTTAGAACATACGAAGATTTTTGGAAATTTTAGCATAGAGTTTAATACGAATATTTTAAGGGAAATTGGTATAACTCCTGCTATGTATTTACCAATATTTAATTATGATAATGATAGGCATCTTCAAAATTTGTATATCGATTAATGAAATTTCATCAAGAAGCTCGAGAAGAAGCTGAGAAAATTCATAATGATCTTATGAAGGCTTCTAAAGTTTCTGATTATTCAAAAATTTTGAGTTTAAAACAAAAAAAACAAGAAATTTTAGAGAAAAGGGCGTGGTTTGAGGGCTTAGCTAATATGATTTATCCATTGGATAATAATAGTTATACTCAGGAAAATGGATACTATCAACAACGAGAATGGAAGCTGCCTGCTAATCTGACGAATAATGGATCGGATACAACAGAAATAGCTACTCATGAGCAACAACAAGAACTTTTAGATATTAATAGAAATTTCTTCTCAAAAGAAATAAATTATTTAGGTCGAAAGTTATCTAGAGCAATGATTAGTTTTTTTCTAAAAACTTTTCAACAAAAACATATTTTAGAACATGCTAATAAAATTATTGTACCTAAAGAAAATGTTGCTCAAGTTAGGGCATTATTAAGTAAATATAGGGTGCATTTGAACGTGGAACAGCTTTGAATATCATGATCAATTGGTCTTTACTTTTTAATCAATAAACTTTTTAATCCTTGCATTAAAAATGCTTTAAAAGTTGATGTAGTAATGCCCAAACAATCCCGATTCCTCTGTATAGGTGGTTTCCTCAACGGAACCCAAGTCAAAGACCAAGGCGATAGCTTTGTCTGTGTGGAAAATGGTAAACAAGTGACCTACCGAAAAATGGAAATTTTCCATCAAGACTCGTGGGATCAAGACTACTATGTCTGTGAAACGACAACAGACCAACAAGCCAAAAATTGGGTCTATGACATCGAGTAAGTCGTCAACAAGACCATGCGCTAAAAATAGACCAAGATACACTTGGTCTATTTTTTGTTGCTATCTTTATAATTATAAAAAATTAGAGCATTATAAATATCGATTGTTTGTTTTTCACCCAGTTTTCCTGTGAAAAGGAACGTATATCTACAATACAAATATCTTAAATCTAAATTAAAGATGTATTTGCTAATGATAATTAGTATCACTTGCGCTATTTTTTGTTTATAATTTTTCGAAATGGATTGATATGTAATGACTCAAACCACTGAGATGTTCGAAAAGGATTTTACGAATCTTAGTACTTGTGATGCTACAAAGGTGCTTGTTTTGCTTAAGCATAGTAGGCATGTGCGCACTTTAAAATTATCAATTCATTGTCTTATTTTTTCTCATTAGCTGTGAATGTCCTGATATGTTTAAACGTCCTCTGTCTACGCAAAAGCCACTCTATTTGGCGATGCAAATTATTTTCCTGTCTTCAACTGCCATGCTGTCTATAACACACGCAAACACCGTGGAAGAGGAGGAGGCGAATGCAACGTCTCAGCCAAATGCACAGTTGGCGACCATTACCCTTACAGCTCAAGATAAAACAGCAGTTACCGAAAAAACAGGCAGCTATACGACCAGCAGCACAAATACCGCAACCAAGTTAAATTTATCCCTGCGTGAAACGCCACAAACAGTCAAAGTCTATACCCGTGAATATTTGGATGACCGAAACATTGAGTCGTTCCAGGATTTGATGAGTAATATTACAGGTGTATCTACTCCGCGTACGGACGAACGTCAACGCCCTTATGCACGCGGTTTTGATGTGGATTATTTCCTTATCGATGGCAAGCCAACGACCGCAAACTTAGTGGCAGCTGACCTAGATTTAAGCATTTATGATCGTGTTGAAGTCGTAAAAGGTGCTAATGGTTTAATGACTGGAGCGGGAAGCCCTGCAATGGGTATTAATTTAATCCGTAAGCATGCAAATTCAAGAGAGTTTGCTGGGTCAGTAAGTGCATCGGCAGGTTCATGGAATAGTTATTCAAGCTCGGCAGATCTATCTGCACCTTTAAATAATGATGGCTCACTTCGTGGACGCGTCTTTGTAAAACATTCTGATGAAGATTCATTTATGGATTTTTATGAGAAAGAGCGAAATATTGTTTATGGAGCAATTGATTATGATATTAGCGATAAAACATTATTATCTTTCGCTGCATCTTATCAAGAGTTGAATCGCGATGGTGTGCGTTGGGGAGGCTTACCCGCATTTTATACCGATGGTACCAGAACCAATTTTGATCGATCACTAACAGTTAGTTCTGACTGGACGTATTGGGACGCAAAAACGACTATGCTTTTTGCTGACTTAAAGCATACTTTGTTTAATGATGTAAGCTTAAACGTTTCATATTTATACAGACAAGAAGATTCATCTTCAAACTTGTTGTACACAACAGGGCAAGTGAATAAAGACACAAATAAACTTCCTGTCTATAATGAGACTACCAAAAAGTATAATGTTTCTGTTTATGCAGATGATCAACGTACCGATGAAAATAATATCGATGTTTATATCGCAGCACCTTTCACACTTGCCGGCCGTGAGCAAGAGATTGTTATTGGAGGGGCATGGAATAAATCTGAACTAAAGAAAAATAATTTTGGTGGTTCTTATTATACGGGTGGGAATGTATTAAATGTAGATGCATTAAACTTTAACGATATGAATACCCAAATTGTTGTACCTATAGAAAAAAATCAAAAAACTGTACTCAATAACACGGTTCAAACAGCAGGTTACATTTCAGGTAAATTCCATATTTTAGATCCATTAAAAGCCGTTGCAGGTGTTCGTGTTTCAAATTGGGAATACGAAGCAGCAGATGGTAAAGGGAATAGAGAGTTTAAAAATGAGATTACACCTTACTTTGGCCTTATTTATGACGTTGCGCGAGATTATTCAGCATACGTGAGCTATACCAGTATTTTTAAACCACAAAACAGAAAAGATGTAAGTGGCAATTACCTTGATCCCATTGATGGTAAAAGCTATGAAATGGGTTTAAAAGGTGAATATTTGGATGGAAAGCTAAATGCCGCCTTATCTATCTTCCGGATAGAACAAGATAATGTTGCAGAGCAATTATATGATTCAAATGGAAAAGAAGTAAAAGTTAAAGATAGCAACGGGGCTGATACCCCAGAAAATGCTTATTTTGCGGCTGAAGGTGTAACCAGTAAAGGTGTTGAACTCAATATTGATGGCGAGCTTAATGAGAATTGGGGGCTCAGCTTTGGTGTTGCCAATTTTGATGCTAAGGATGCTAAAGGTGTTGATTATAACTCTACCAGTTCTCGGACTACGGCAGACTTATTTGTTAAATATAAAAATGAAGCATGGTATGCCGGTGCTGGCCTAAATTATTTTAGTAAAATTTATAAAGGCACAGGTGCGGCGCGTGTGGACAGAGGTGATTTGTATCTTGCAAATGCAATGCTGGGTTATAAGTTTGATCCAAATTTTAGTACACAACTCAATGTAAATAATTTATTTGATAAAAAATATTATGATGGAATAGGCTCAGATTCAATGATTTGGGGCGAACCAAGAAATGCAACATTAAGCTTTCATTATAAATTTTAATTTTAAAGTTACGCTGCTGTAAAAACAAAAAAGGCTCAATTGGGTCTTTTTTGTTTTTTAAGATTATGTAGTTTTAAAATACTGAGCTCAGTTTTAAAACATCATGTAATCTAAAGCATAGAAATTGTACATTGAGAAACTTTAGCCTGTTCATCACTGACTTATCTGTTTTAGAATTAATGCAATAAGCATCATTGGATATCTCATGAACTATCAATTCGATGCATTTATGACCATTGTTGCAGCAGTTGCTGTGCTATTGGTCGGTTATGTATTTGTGAATAAAGTCAGTATTTTAAAAAAATATAACATTCCCGAACCAGTTGCGGGTGGGTTGGTTGCAGCTGTTATCACTTATATCTTATTTAAAGGTTCAAACATAACTGTCAACTTTGATACCAATATTCAGCAAATTTTTATGCTGATGTTCTTCACCTCTGTGGGGTTAAGTGCAAGCTTAGTTAAGCTCAAAGAAGGTGGGAAGTCGCTGCTTATATTTTTAGTCTGCGTCATTGTATTTGTCCTGCTGCAAAATGTGGTCGGTATTAGTCTTGCCAAAGTTTTAGGTCTAGACCCGCTGATTGGTTTAATTACCGGTTCGGTCACACTCACAGGTGGTCATGGGACAGCAGGTGCATGGGGCACGATATTTGAACAAGAACATGGTGTGCATGGTGCGATTGTGCTGGGTATGGCAAGTGCAACATTTGGTTTGGTCATTGGGGGAATGATGGGCGGGCCTGTAGCTAAATTTCTGATACGTCGCTACCAGTTGGCTGAAGAAATTCCAGCTGCAACAGGGCGTAATGAAGCGCCACCTTCAGCATAAACGGCTCCATTTGAATTTCCTGAAAAAACGCGTCTAATTACGGCAGATGATGCGGTCAAAACCATGGGGATGTTTGCCATTTGTATCAGCTTTGCATACTTCATGACAGCGGCGGCCAAAGGGCAGTGGTTTGAGCTACCAAGTTTTGTTTGGGCACTGATGTGTGGTGTGGTTTTACGTAATATTTTAGAGCATGGTTTGAAAGTTCAGGTCTTTGACCGTTGCATCGATGTATTTGGCAATGCTTCACTGGTACTGTTTTTAGCCATGGCATTGATGTCCTTACAGCTTTGGTTGTTGGCAGATTTGGCTGGTCCACTGGTGATTATCTTGATTGTTCAAACACTGTTCTTAGCACTTTATTTGTACTTTGTGACTTTTCGTGTGATGGGTAAGAACTACGATGCTGCGGTACTTTGTGCAGGCCAATGTGGCGTCAACTTAGGCGCGACACCTACAGCAATTGCCAATATTCAAGCGGTAACCAATACTTACGGACCATCCCATAAAGCCTTTTTGATCATTCCGCTGACGGGCGCATTCTTTGTTGATATTGTGAATGCTTTTGTGATTCAGCTCTCAATTGGTATTTTGGGTTAATATTTTTAGAGATGATATCGTTAATAAAAAAGCACCTTGGGGTGCTTTTTTATTGGCTACCATTTTGTGTTTGAATAATTTGCACTATCTAAAATATCAGTATTCTAAAATGTATAGACATTAAAAAGCCCCATGGTTAGGGGCTAGTCGTATGCACATCTAAGGTACATACTGTAAGAGGCTCATCTCATACTGCGTGTATTAAACCACATTTACACAATATTTGCAGCAATCACTCAATCATAATGAGGTCTGATTTATTTTCGAGTTTCAAAGGACGTAAGGCAAAAATAGACCGAGTATGACGCACACCTTTCATGGAGTATAAGTTCTTACGTAAAAAACGTTCATAGTGTTCCGCATTTTTCACTGCGACTTTGAGTAAGTAGTCGTAATCGCCAGTCACTAAATGTGCTTCAACCACTTCAGGCATGTAAGCCAGTGCTTCACTAAATTGTTCTAAGATTTCATCATCATGGCGTTCAAGCGTAATTTCAATAAAAAACAGCTCATTAATACCAATGGCTTTTGAATTAATCTTTGCTGTATAGCCTTCAATGATATTGAGATTTTCTAGGCGTTTTACACGTGTCCAGCAAGGAGAAGAGGACAGCCCAACTTTCTCAGCCAACTGGGTAACGGTCAGACGGCCATCTTGGCGAAGTTCAGACAAAATACGGCGGTCAATTTTATCTAAAACGTAGTGAGCGTCATTCATAACGTATTCCTGCGTATAATTTTCTTTATAAACTATTTTATGTGAAAATATTTCTCAATAAATACTCAAAATAAGCAAATAAAAGAGAAACACTCTGCATCGGTCATGACTACAATAAAGTGATTCAATCAAAGTCATTTGGGAGATTGGCTTTGATTTGCAAACAGCGCCCTTAAAGGGAAGGGTGCCTTTTAACGGCGCTGTTTGCTGACTTATTTATTGTACTTTTTGTGTTTTTGATCTTTGTTTAAACCAGTAAGTTAGGGTTAAGCAGCCAATCCAAAGTGGAATCAGCATCACTGCAATTCGCATATCAGGTGTGAGCCACATCACCACTAAAATACCAAGCATAAATACAATACAGATATAGTTGCTGATGGGGTAAATCAAAGTTGGAAACAAGGTTGATTTTTTCAATGCCAGCATACGTTGCTTGAATTTTAAGTGGGTCAATGCCAACATCATCCAGTTAATTACAATGGCTGAAACCACAAGACTCATCAGTAGTTTAAAGGCTTTTTCTGGAAAGATATAATTCAAGACGACACACAGCAAGGTCACCAATGCAGAACATAAAATGGCTGCATAAGGGATGCCACGCTGGTTAATTTGCTTTAAAAATTGTGGAGCATTGCCTTGTTCTGCCAGACCTAGCAGCATACGACTCGTGCCATAGCTGGTGCCGTTATACACCGATATAGCTGCGGTTAAGACCACAAAATTCAGCACAGTTGCAACGCCTTGACTGCCTAAGGAGTCAAAAATCAAAACAAAAGGACTACCGCCTTCTGCGATTTGATTCCATGGAAATAACGAGAGCAGAACGATGATCGTAAGTACATAAAACAGCAACACACGGTAGACAATTTGATTGACAGCTTTAGGAATAGTTGTGGTCGGATTTTTGGTTTCCGCAGCAGCAATACCAACGAGTTCAATCCCGCCAAAGGAAAACATAATGATGGCCATCGCCATGATTAAGCCGGAAATGCCATTGGGAAAGAAACCTCCTAGAGCCCATAGGTTGGAAATAGAGGCATGTGCGCCACCGTGACCACTTGCCAGTAACCACGCCCCATATCCAATCATGCCAATGATTGCGAGAATTTTAATCATGGAAAATAAAAATTCTGTTTCGCCAAAGACTTTGACATGTAACAAGTTGATGGCATTGATCAGTACAAAGAAACCAAGCGCTGAAATCCATGTGGGAATTTCAGGCCACCAATACTGGACATAGAGCCCGATGGCACTGAGTTCCGCCATGCAGACTAAAACATTGAGTACCCAATAGTTCCAACCAGACATAAAGCCCGCAAAAGGACTCCAAAACTTATAGGCAAAATAACTAAAAGAACCACTCACGGGTTCTTCAACCACCATTTCACCCAACTGGCGCATCATGAAAAATGCAATTAAGCCCGCCAATGCGTAGCCTAAAATAACTGAAGGACCAGCCAGTTTTATGGTTTGAGAAATGCCTAAAAATAGGCCTGTACCAATAGAGCCACCTAAAGCAATCAGCTGAATATGACGGTTGCTCAGCCCATGCTTAAGCTGGGGTTGCTGTTGTGCAGACATGATTCATCCATCTCTAGCACATGCGATAGACATCACATGAACTATGACTTAATAAAAATTCGTGGTGGAAATATAATATTTATTTATCTATTAATAAAATTAAATTTATCAATAGCATTGGTTTTTATCTGAAAGCTGCAACTTTGCGGTGAAAATAAAGCCAGTCAAGCAAGTGTTGCTTGAACTGGCGATAGGCTTGGCTTGATATGTGACGCCTTAAGATGAAAGCTGTGCTGCAATCTCAGGCCATAAGTTTTGATGGGAACGCTTAAACATCGCCATATGACCAATGGTTTTGTGGCCATAAGCCTGTGGTTTGAGTTCAATTTGATCTGTTTGGGCATTTGGGTAAAGGCTGAGTAGGCCTTTGACATTCACTTGTGTGGCAATTTCATCATCCGATGCCCAAATGGCTGTGATTGGACAGCGAATATCACGGTGGAAATCATCTTGTACAGTTTTGCCTAAGGCATTAATTACATAACCAGGTTTACTGCAAAACTGTGCCCAATCGCGTGCCACATCTTTGGGTAGGTTTTCGCCCATGCCAATGGCATTGGTCGGTCCATAACCTAAGGTATAACGTGCAATAGGAAAGATCAGTTTAAACATCACAGGAGCTAGGAGTTTGGTACGACCTTTCAAATCTTTTACGTGTCCGGTTGAGCCTGCAACAGCAACAACTTTTGCGACTTTTTCATAGTTTGGGTTAATGCCCAAAAGTTGCCCGCCTGCACTATGACCGAGCAAAATCACTTGTGTCGCTTGGGTCTTATTTAATAACACCTCCATCGCCGCTGGGATATCCAATTGCCCCCATTGCACGATACTGGCTTTCGACTTTTTCAGTGGTTCATGCAGAGACTCACCAATACCGCGAAAGTCAAAAACCAAAACGGCATAGCCTTGTTCTGCAAGCCATGATGCAAAATGGTGGTAAAACTGCTGGGTAATACCTGTGGCAGGGCAGATTAAAAGAGGTAGGGCTTGTTGTGTACCTTGGGCTGCATAAAAGCGCCCACTGAGTGAATAATGGTCAGAGCAGCTAATAGCTAAAGTTTCGTAATTTTGCATAATCGGTTAAGCATTGAATTTTTTTTCTACTCTACCTAAGTTCCAAAAAGAAACTTGTCTAATCTATGACTTTGAAGTCAAGTAGATCTGTATAGAATAGAGTGAAAATAAAAAAGGAAAATACATGCAGTTTGTTGAATTAGATATGTCGGTAAAATTTGCACTTTTATTTAGTGGGATTTTTCTATTTGTTGGGATGCTGACAGGGGTATGGAAATATGCACAAATACGCCATTCACCGCAGTTTCGCGCGCACTATTATGTTGATATCGCCCACCGCAGCAGTTTGTTATATGCACCTGCAAGTTTAATTATTGCGTTAATGGCCGCAATTTCAGTCTGGACAGAGCCTGTGAACATACTGTTTGTGGGAATCAATTTATTTTTTTTTAGCTTCTCTATACTGAGCTATATTGTGCATGGGTTATTGCAAGACACCAATAACCAGTTCCGTAGTCCGCATGTTTTAGGCAAATGGACTTTACCCAAATCAATCATGCTAATGGCAATGATGGCATTGGTTGTGGGGGAAATTGTGGCGACGTTAGGCTTGTTGTGGGGAATGTTTTTAGGTTTATTTTAAGTTGTTCTTATAGTTTTTTTAATTTTTATACTTTTACAAAGGTGGATGACTAATCATCCACCTGTTTGCTAGTCAATTGACTGTGTGGCCTTTCGGAATTTTTGATCGACGACTGCCCATAAATAAAAGGCAAATGATACGACGATAGCGTAAGCAAAATATTCAGCTTTAAGGTTACCTTGAATTAAGCCATGCATGATCATAATGACCATTAGGGCAATGGTGGTACTTAAATACGTCACCATATTCTTGTTTGCCTTCAGAGCGTTAATGAAGACTTGCTTGTTGAAATGTAATGATAACATCTCCATCCCTCCTTGAGTTTTTGACTAAAAACCAATGTGTTTAGTCGGATTAGTTCTTAATGTTGTACTGCTAAAACTTGCGTTGATCAAGAGCAAAAACAACTATTTTTCAGAGAAATTATGCTATACCAATCAGAAAATATGTGTGTAGCATTTTTTTAGTGAATAAATAGTATTTCGTTACAGTATAAGGTGACAAATAAATGATGCATGTAAGCTTATACATAGATTGTATAAAGCAATATTGATGCCATGAATGGCTTGCCAGGACGGGCTTTAAAGAATTTTTTATTTTCTAATATTAAATTTATAAGAGATATGAAGGTGTTGATATACGACTTTAGCGGTGTATATGAAATGTGTCAGTATGTACAAAAACTGATGTAGAAAGAAATGAAACAATATGTGTCCATTTGGATAAAATGTGACAAATATTGATCATGCTTAAAATCAGGTTTGGGTAAAACCAGACTTTAACAACATCAGTTTTTGCTTACTTTTTCACTTTGTCGATTACAACAGCAATTACAAAAACCACCAATGATGGGATAAGCCATGCAAGGTTTTGTTCTGCAAGAGGTAAGTGAGTTAGCGCATAAGGTAGTTCAAAGTTTGCAACTTTTAAACCATCTAGAAGACCAAAGACCAAAGACACTGCTGTAACAGGTGCAATCACTCGGCGAGGATGATTAAAGAATTTCCAGCCAAAGCTCAGCATAATCACCACAATTGCAGGTGGATAAATTGCACTTAAAACAGGCACAGAAAAGGCGATGAGTTTGGTTAAACCTAAGTTTGAAATAATGAAAGAGAAACCAATCAGAATGAAGACCCAAACTTTATAGCCAATTTTAGTGATCGAACTGAAATATTCAGCACAAGCACAGGTCAGGCCAATCGCAGTGACCATACACGCAATAAAAATCATGGCAGAAAGGAAGATAGAACCTAAGTCACCAAATGCATGTTGAACATATGCATGCAGGATCACTGCACCATTGCTCGCATTTGCTGCGACTTCATGGCTTCCAAGGCCAAGTTTAAATAAGCTGAGGTAAACTACAGTTAAACCAATACCAGAAATGATACTCGCAATAACAGCATAACGCGTGATCAGTTTAGGGTTGCTGACACCACGTGAACGAATGGCTTGAATAATGACAATACCAAAAACCAAAGCACCTAAAGTGTCCATGGTTAAATAACCATTTACAAAACCTTCAGAAACAGGGCTGTCGACATAATTATTGATGGCTGGCGGAACGAAACCCGTTGGAATCATCATCGCCGCAATGCCAAGGATGGCCAAAGATAAAATCTTTAGTGGCGAGAGTACATAGCCAACCGTATCTAAAATCTTGTTTGGATACAGTGAAATGAGGGTGACTACACTAAAGTAGATTGCACTGTAGATCAGCAAGCTGCTGCTTGATGTTCCAAGATAAGATGAAAAACCAATTTCATAAGAAACGGTTGCAGTACGTGGTGTCGCAAAGAGTGGTCCGACAGTTAGGTAACACGTAATGGTTAAAATGAGACTGGCTATTTTACCCAAAGGTGAACTTAAAATTTGAATCGAACCTTCGACACGTGACAGCGCAATAATGGTGATTACAGGTAAGCCTACAGCAGTGATTAAGAAACCAAAAGCTGCTAGCCATACATGCTCACCCGCTTGTTGAGCCACAATCGGTGGAAAGATAATGTTGCCCGCACCAATGAAGAGTGCGAAAGTCATAAAACCCAAAGCAACAATATCCCGAGTACGCAGACTTGTCATAAAAGGGAGATCGAGTTGAACAAAGGGGAAGATTTTAGTGCATATGTGTTTTTTTGGCTAATTTATTTCATGGGTGGTATTAAATTTTTTTATAAGATGAAAAGTGAATATATCAACTTGTAAAAAATAGGTTGATATATGTGATTGATTATCCATTTTAAAATATAAAAATTATAAATATGAAAAGCTTGAGGCACTATTTTTCCTAAATTAAAAGTTGTAGTGCAAATGCTTTAAAATTACACAAATTTTTTAAGGGTTGGTTGTTGGAGGCTATCCTAAGATTTAAGTTTGAACAAAAATATTGAGAAAAGGTCTATACTTGCGACTTCATAATTGAGGATATTTCAATGCGTGGCTTAAATGTGAGCATAAAAACTGAACAAGATGTAGAAAAACTTCGTATATCTGGTCGTTTGGCTGCCGAAGTTTTAGCGATGATTGGTGAGCATGTAAAACCGGGTGTTACGACTGAATATCTAGATGATATTTGTCATGACTTCATTGTAAATACCTTAAAAGTGACGCCTGCCAATATTGGTTATCATGGCTATACTAAAACTACCTGTATTTCTCCAAATGAAGTGGTCTGTCACGGTATTCCATCGCCGAATGTTGTACTCAAAGATGGCGATATTATTAATATTGATGTGGCGATTATTAAAGATGGCTACTTTGGTGATACCAGTCGTATGTACTATGTGGGTACAGTGAAACCAGAAGCCAAAAAGCTAGTTGATACGACTTATGAGGCGATGGTTGCAGGTATTCATGCTGTGAAGCAAGGTGCAACGCTTGGTGATATTGGTTATGCCATTCAAACAGTTGCGCACCGTGAAGGTTATAGTGTGGTACGCGAGTATTGTGGTCATGGTATCGGCAAGGTTTATCACGAACAGCCAAGCGTATTGCACTATGGTCAACCAGGTAAGGGGATGCAGCTTAAAGCAGGCATGGTGTTTACGATTGAGCCGATGATTAATATGGGCAAAGCGCATGTTAAAGAGCTCAAGGACGGTTGGACAGTCGTGACTGCCGATAAGTCTTTAACTGCGCAGTGGGAGCATATGGTACTCGTGACTGAAACAGGTTTTGAGTTACTATCACCTTGGCCTGAAGGTACGGGCAGTTATCCAGAAATTTAAGTTGATGTTTTGTCGTTGATTAAATTTTAGACTTTGGTCTAGCTTTGTGACTTAAAAGCTAAATTAAGTCTTAAAAGCAATCACTGATTTTTCTGAACCCCTTTATTTGTCGTGTTTTTGCTATTTTTTGATTAAAACTTATACATGTAAGCTATTGGTCTAGACTTCATTTTGTCACTAAAATTGTTTCCAAGATACTCGCTGTAGTTTCTTATTTTGAAAGTTTATGAGCTTATCCGCCTCGGTTAAGCTCTTTTTTTTGTCTCATGGATTGGCTCAATGTGATTGAGCATGTATGGGTTTAAAGTGATTTATTTGAGCTAAGGTGTTCAATTAAATAGTCAATAAACACGCGGACAGCAGGCAGTAAACCACGACGTGAAGGATACACTGCATGAAAAATACCGTGTGGTGCTTTCCAGTCGGGCAGTACACGAACCAGCTCACCACTTTTCACCATATCTTGTACGATGCTGTCTGGAAGTAAGGCAATACCGCAGTTCTTACGGACCAGTTGAGCCAACATACTCAAATCAGAGCCCATCACCACAGGGTTGACGCGTATTTTTTTTTGTTGCTGTGCATCATTATGCACGATGATATGTTGATCTAAATGCTCATCAACCATACTCAGTATATGATGTTGGCTTAAATCTTCAGGTTGTTTCAGTTCGCCAAATTCATTTAAGTAAGCTTGGCTGGCAAATAAATGCTGCTCGATATTTTCAAATTTACGAATTACCAAACTTGGATCATCGTCTAGATTGGAGCGAACCCGCAGCGCGATATCAAAACCTTCGTTAATAATATCCACACGGCGATTGGTCACCATCATTTGCACTTTAATTTCGGGATAGGTTTTTAAGAAGTTAGGTAAAATACGTGCAATTTCGTTTTGTGCAATCGATACAGGCAAGCTGAGTTTAATGACGCCACGCGGTTGTAAACTGAGATGATCGACCAAATCGTGTGCGGCTTGTGCTGCATTCATCATCACTTGCGCATGACGGTAAATATTCATACCAATATCGGTCACTGCGAAATGGCGAGAGCTGCGTTGAATCAGGCGGACACCCAAGCGCTCTTCGAGGTTATACACGCGTCGACTGAGCTTGGATTTGGGAATATCTGTTGCGCGTTCGGCTGCGCTAAAACCACCATGTTCAACCACTTGAGCAAAACAATAAAAATCATCTAAATCGCTTAACATTCACCATGTCCATTTGTGCAACGATAGGCTTAATTAAAAAGTGATCGTTGCAGTTTGTCAATTTTGAAATTGTAGGGATTTAATTGAAAATATTCAGTTATTTTAAGGGTTTCACTGAGTTTTCGCTTGTTTGAGTATTTCAAGCACCACTTTATATTCTTCAAGTCGTGCAAAGTCGTGTGCTGTTGGATTGTTTATGCGCGTAAGGTTCATATTATCGAGTACATCGACATATTTTACTTGGGTTGCAAGAGGGTTTAATGCAGTGCGCTTGGCCGCTTCCGAACGTGATTCACCAGTTTGTTTGGTCAGTGCTTGTATAGCTTGAATGATCTCGGCTCTAAAGCCAAGTGCTTTTAACTCTTCAGCAGTCGTTGCGGTGTCTTCCAAAATGTCATGCAACACGGCAATTATTTGTAGGGTGGGATTGGAAAATTGCAACATGAGGCGTAATGGATGCAAGATGTAAGGTTGTCCGCCCTTATCGAGTTGCCCTGCATATTGGGTTGCAGCCAGTGCAATGGCTTTTTCTAAAGTCGACATGATTATTCTAGGTACTTTATCCTATGCTAAACTTCGCAGCATCTTTGTTTAAAAACTAAATTATGACTTATCAATTGATCCCACTAGACTGTGAAGCGACAGATCCTGTAGCGTGCCCACATTGCCAACAACAGGTAATTGATTGGTCTCAGGAACAATACGTTCAGCCTTGCGAGCATACCTTATTTATTGCGATGGACATTGGCTTTGAATATATCACAGATGAATTTGAAGCGACTATGCAGCGCAGTGTTGATGATCTCCATGCACATGATGATCAAGTCATTATGTTTGAAGAGTTAACTCAAGCCAGTTACCCAAATTTTATCATGTTAAAAGCATCACTTGGTGTTGAAGGCTATTCACGCTATTTAGGCTTTACGGCTTAATAAATAAAAGCGCCATTGTGGCGCTTTTATTTGAATCTGCCTTAGTTTTCTAAAGCTTCTTCTTCACTTTCATCATCTGCGGTATCCATACCTAGCTCTTTAAGTTTACGCGTAAGGGTGTTACGCCCCCAACCGAGTAACTCAGCCGCATGCCGTTTACGGCCACGGGTTTGTTGGAGCGCAGCAATGATCAATGTGCGTTCGAACATTGGGGTGGCGATATCGAGGATTTTCATCTCGCCATTTTTTAGTTTCTGCACAGCCCATTGACCCAATAACTCGTCCCAATGATGGACTGCAATCCGATCTAAGTTCTGCGCGGCTTGTGCATCTTCACCTGAGCGGGTAATTGGAATTTGCTTCAGCTCTGATGGTAAGTCTTCAGGATAAACTTCACGCCCTGTAATCATGACCGTTAACCAGCGGCAAGTGTTCTCGAGTTGACGTACGTTTCCTTGCCAAGGCAACTGTTGCATATATTCTTGCGTTTCAGGACGAAGGATTTTAGGGCTGACGCCTAATTCTTTGCCTGCGCGTGCCAAGAAATGCTGCGCCAACATCGGGATGTCTTCGCTACGATGCGCCAGTTTTGGAATGTGAATACGAATCACGTTCAGACGGTGATATAAGTCTTCACGGAAGCGACCATCATGTACCAATTTTTCTAAGTCTTGGTGCGTTGCCGCGACAATACGTACATCTACTTTTACTGGGATATGCCCACCGACACGGTAAAACTCGCCATCAGCTAGAACACGCAGTAAACGTGTTTGCGTTTCAAACGGCATATCGCCAATTTCATCTAAAAACAGTGTTCCGCCATTGGCCTGTTCAAAGCGACCTTGGCGCTGGGTATTGGCGCCAGTAAATGCACCTTTCTCATGACCAAAAAGCTCTGTTTCAATTAGGTCTTTGGGAATCGCGGCCATGTTGAGTGCAATAAAAGGTTTGCTGCTCCGTGGTGAGTGGCGGTGTAGCGCATGCGCAACTAACTCTTTACCTGTACCAGATTCACCATTAATTAACACTGTAATGTGTGATTGAGACAAACGACCAATCGCGCGGAAGACTTCCTGCATAGCAGGAGACTCGCCAATGATTTCGGTCGATTGAATCGGTGGTACCGTTTTTGCCGATTCTTGCTGCTGCATTTTGGTGATGTGCAAAATCGCACGATTCACTAAAGCTAAGGCTTCATCAATATCAAAAGGCTTGGGTAAATACTCAAATGCGCCTGTTTGATAACTTGAAACAGCAGACTCTAGGTCAGAGTGAGCCGTCATAATAATGACAGGTAGATCAGGATAGTTGGCTTTAACTTTCGCTAAAAAAGTTAAGCCATCTATGCCGGGCATACGAATATCGGTCAAGATCACATCGGGTGCATCTAAACTGAGTTGGTCTAAAGCAGATTGAGCTTCTTCAAAACTTGTGACGTCAAAACCTTCTTCTTTGAACGTTTTTTCCAGCACCCAGCGCATGGCGCGATCGTCATCAATTACCCATATTTTATTTCGCGACATGGTTTAACTCCCAAGGTATATATAAGCTAAAAGTTGTTTTTCCGGGAACAGATTGGCATTCAATCATTCCGTTATGTTGATGCATAATATTTTGCGCAATACTTAAACCCAGTCCTGTGCCTTTAGCACGACCCGTGACCAGTGGGTAAAACACGGATTCTAAAATTTCTTCTGGAACGCCCGGACCATTGTCTTCGATATCAATCCGTACCACAGAGCGTTGCAGTACACCATTGATGGTCACTAAACGTTGAATACGGGTGCGTAACATTAGTTCAGGTTGGTGGTCGACAAAGAACTCTTTATTTTCAGTCATGGCTTGCACTGCATTGACGCTAATGTTCAGCATAACTTGTATCAGTTGATCACGATCGGCCATCACTTCAGGTAATGACAAATCATAATCACGGGTGATCTTAATTTTCTTTTTGGTTTGGTTGGTAATGAGTGAGCGAACACGTTCTAAAGGTTCATGTACATTGACCAACTCATAACTTGGGAGCTGACGAGAACCAAGCATGGTGTCTGCTAAATTACGTAAGCGATCGACTTCACTGATAATAATGTCGGTGAACTCGCTGTATTGCGGATCATTGAGGCTACGCGCTAACAATTGTGTAGCGCCGCGAATTCCGCCTAGCGGATTTTTAATTTCATGTGCAACACCGCGAATGAGTTGGCGTGCAACCTGATGTTGTTGTAAGAAGTTTTCTTCCTTGGAAATTTTGAGCATCCGATCAATCGGATTGATCTCAATTAAAAGCAAAGGATGGTAGGGTTTATTTGAATTTAGCTGTGACACGGTATAGTCAACATGAATATCTTTAAAGTTGACCTTAATGATGGCTTCACGGCGGGTGTAGTGTTGTCCCGAGTTTAAGGTATTGAGAAGTGCTTCTTCTGTATTGAACTCATCATTGGGTGCATGGAGTAAATTAAGCGCAGGTTGACCAGAGGCACGTAAAAGACTGATATCAAATAATGCTTCGCAAGAGGAATTTAAGTAAAAAATATTTAATTTACTGTCGACCAATAAAATCGCAGTGGTCAAATTGTCCACTAAAAGGCGATAGTCGATAGAAATAGGGTGATCCATTAGCGAATGTATCCTGTATTAAAATAGCGCAATGGCATCTTGATAAAGCATTAACCGTTCCAAATAGCGGACTGAATTGATGCAAATAAAGCAAAATGCACGCCAACTTTGATTTTGTATAGTGAAATAAGCACACTTTTTTTGCGGAATGCGCTGTAAATGAACGATTAGCTAAAGATATAGCGGATTCTAAAAATCAAGTAAACTGAAAGTGACTTAAAATGGTGCGTTATGTTAATTCTACTACAGTGTTGGTTTTATTTTGGTGCATTAAACAAAGAGTGTGGAATCGATCTGTTTTTATAAACAGAAAAGACATACAATACGCGCATTCTAGTGGAGCGCAGATTCATGAAATCCCCCAAAGTCGGTTTTGTTTCTTTAGGTTGTCCTAAGGCATTGGTTGATTCCGAACGAATTTTAACTCAGTTGAAGACTGAAGGTTATGATGTAGCATCAGATTATGATGGTGCGGATTTAGTTGTTGTAAATACCTGTGGTTTTATTGAATCTGCAGTGCAAGAGTCTTTAGATGCCATTGGCGAAGCCATGAGTGCGAACGGGCGTGTAATCGTTACGGGCTGCCTAGGTAAAGACGAAGACAAAATTCGCCAAATGCACCCAAATGTCTTAAAAGTGACAGGGGCGGCTGCATATCAAGAAGTGATGGAAGCCGTGCACCAATACGTGCCTGAGCCACCAAAACACAACCCATTTATTGACCTTGTGCCAGAACAAGGGATTCGTTTAACGCCAAAGCATTATGCGTACTTAAAAATCTCAGAAGGATGCAACCATCGTTGTACCTTCTGCATTATTCCAAGTATGCGTGGTGACTTAGTGTCTCGCCCAGTCGGTTCTGTTTTAGAAGAAGCGGCTGCGCTTAAACGTGCCGGTGTAAAAGAAGTACTCGTTATCTCCCAAGATACTTCTGCTTACGGCCTCGATACCAAATACAAATTAGACTTTTGGAATGGTCAACCTGTTAAGACAAAGTTCTATGACATGTGTGAGGCCTTAGGTCAACTCGGTATTTGGGTGCGTTTGCACTATGTATATCCATATCCACATGTGGATGCAGTGATTGACTTGATGGCACAAGGCAAAATTTTGCCTTATTTGGATATTCCATTCCAACATGCAAGTCCAAAAGTTTTAAAACTAATGAAACGACCTGCACATAGTGAAAATACACTTGAGCGTTTAAAGCTATGGCGTGAAAAATGTCCTGACTTGGTGATTCGCTCAACCTTCGTTGTGGGTTTCCCTGGCGAAACTGAAGAAGATTTTGAAATCTTACTTGAGTGGTTGAAAGAAGCACAACTTGATCGCGTAGGCTGCTTTACCTATTCACCTGTTGAGGGTGCGACAGCAAACGACTTGCCAGATCACGTGCCTGAAGAGATTAAGCAACAGCGTTATGAGCGCTTTATGGAAGTGCAACAGGCGATTTCTGCTGCAAAACTTCAAAAGCGTGTTGGTCAGAAAATGACGGTGCTGGTCGATGAGCTGGATGAAGAATTCCCAGTTGGGATTGCACGTTCATACGCAGATGCTCCTGAAATTGATGGCAATGTCTTTGTGGAAGATATTGATAAAAGCCAGATTAAATCAGGCGATTTGTTAGAAGTCGAAATTACCGATGCAGATGAATATGATCTGTATGCTCAATTGATTTCGATTAAATCGAATTAAGACACAAATAAAATTTAAAAATTTAGATATTGGAGTTATTGCGATGTTGGATTCTAAAAAACCACGTTTTCAACGCATCTTACTGAAACTTTCTGGCGAAGCGTTGGCTGGAAATAAAGATATGGGTATTGATGCTCAAGTACTTGATCAAATGTCTTTGGCCATTGCGCACTTAGTCGGTTTGGGTGTGCAAGTCGGGATTGTTGTGGGTGGTGGTAACTTATATCGCGGTAGTCAATTACAGAAAGATGGTTTGGTTGGTCGTGTAACGGGTGACCAAATGGGTATGCTTGCAACCGTAATGAATGGTCTAGCATTACGTGATGCTTTGGTACGTCGTAATATTAAAACCCGTTTGATGTCAGCATTGCCAATTGGTGCTGTGGTTGAATCATACTCAAGCCGTGATGCAATTCGCCACCTGACTCAAGGTGAAGTTTGTGTGTTTGTCGCAGGTACAGGTAACCCATTCTTTACCACAGATACAGCAGCATGCTTACGTGGTATCGAGATTGAAGCAGACCTTATTTTGAAAGCAACGAAAGTTGACGGTGTCTACAACAAAGACCCAAGCAAATATGATGATGCTGTTAAATATGACACCTTAACTTTTGACCAAGTGTTAGATGAGAAATTGGGTGTGATGGATTTAACAGCGATTTGCTTATGCCGTGACCATAATGTACCGCTTCAAGTCTTTGATATGAATAAAGCAGGTTCACTGCTTTCAGTGGTTATGGGTGAAAAAGAGGGTACTCACGTAACGAACTAATGTACGTGACCTCGAAAGCTCTCTATACTACACACTATTTTAGAATTTATATCTTTTCGAATTAAGTAAGGAAGATCACATGATTAACGATCTTAAAAAAGACGCAGAAGACCGTATGAACAAGTCACTTGACTCGTTAGAGCATGGTTTTGCTAAGGTTCGTACAGGCCGTGCGCATCCATCTATCTTAAACGGTGTAATGGTTCCTTACTATGGCTCAGATGTGCCATTAAACCAAGTGGCAAACGTGGGTGTTGAAGACTCGCGTACATTGTTGGTTCAGCCATTTGAGCGCACCATGGTTGCAGCAATTGATAAAGCCATTCGTGAATCAGATTTGGGCTTAAACCCAATTACAGCTGATGCGATTCGTGTTCCAATGGCTGCATTGACGGAAGAAACACGCCGTGACATGCAAAAAGTTGCGCGTAACGAAGCTGAAAATGCAAAAGTTGCAGTACGTAATATTCGCCGTGATGTACTGGGCGACATCAAAGCATTGTTGAAAGAAAAAGAAATTTCTGAAGATGATGAGCGTCGTGCATCTGATGATATTCAAAAAATCACAGATAAGTTTGTTGCTGAAATTGACAAGCGTCTTGCGAATAAAGAAGCTGAGTTGTTGAAGGTCTAACTTGTATAATGACCGATTCAGAAGATAAGCTTACTCTTCCAAAACATGTTGCCATCATCATGGATGGCAACAATCGTTTTGCCAAAAAAAATGCAATGCAAAAGGGCGATGGTCACCGTGAAGGAAAAAATGTCCTTGACCCGATTGTAGAGCATTGTCGAAAAAAAAATATTCAAGCATTAACCGTTTTTGCTTTTTCGAGTGAAAATTGGAAGCGCCCTCAAGCTGAAGTTGATTTGCTCATGAAACTGTTGGAAGACACGATTCATGAACAGTTGCCTCGTATGCATCAATATCAAATGTCTTTACGTTTTATTGGTGATCGTTCTAAATTATCTCCGCAATTGCGTGACTTAATGTTGCATGCCGAACAAGACACTGCTAATTTCGACAAGATGACTTTGACCATCGCAATTAGTTACGGTGGGATGTGGGATATGGCGCATGCGGCTAAGCAGATTGCACTTGTTGTTCAATCTCAAGCGTTAGATCCTGAGCAAATTGATGAACATATTTTTGGCCAATACGTAAGTTTGAGTGATTTACCCGCTGTGGATCTATTGATTCGTACAGGTGGGGATTTTCGTTTATCGAACTTTATGTTGTGGCAAGCAGCTTATGCAGAGCTTTACTTCACTCCGACTCTTTGGCCAGAGTTCAGTGTAGAAGAGTTTGATGACGCCTTGGCTGTATTTGGTGGGCGTGAACGTCGTTTCGGGAAAACGACGGAACAAATTCTACAAGATAAAATTGAGAACTAATAAATGTTAGAGCGGATTATAACCGCATTGGTTTTGGTGGCCGTTGTACTGAGTTGTATGTTTGCAACCCAGTCACACTATCCAATGTTTGTGCTGATGATTATTGCGGCAGGGGTTGCAGGCTATGAGTGGTTTAAACTCATGCCCCGTACAACAAAAAATGTTAATAAACTTCTAGCATGGGGTTTTGGTTTACTCAGTGCTGGCCTTGCTACACTTGCCTTATACTTTAATGATATTGCACTTCTACTTTGGGCTGCCTCTATTCTATGCTGGTTGCTCAGTCTGTATTGGGTTAAATCCTATCCAAATTATGATGCTTGGTATAATTCAACCCTTAAAGTGGTTGGGATTGTTCTGATATCTTCGGCTGTGACTGCTATTTTTGCACTCTGGAAGATGTCTCCATGGTGGCTGATGTACCTGTTTTTATTGGTATGGGGTGCTGACAGCGGAGCATACTTTGTTGGGCGTAAACTGGGTAAGCGTAAACTTGCACCTGAAGTGAGTCCAAATAAATCGTTGGAAGGTCTCTATGGTGGTGTGATTACGGCCATGATCATTGTGGTCGCTGTTGAAATCCTCTATTTAGACCTAACGTACGCACAGCATTTATTATTTCTTATTTTATCTGTAGTGACTGTATTTAGCTCGGTGCTCGGTGATTTGTTTGAGTCTATGATTAAACGTCGTGCTGGAATTAAAGACTCAGGTCGTATTTTGCCAGGGCATGGTGGGGTATTGGATCGTATTGACTCGCTACTGGCTGCGGCACCTATCTTTGCTGCGGGTGTATATGTGTTAAAACTTATTGGCGTAGATTTGTAAATGTCTCAATCTGTTTGTATTTTGGGTGTTACCGGTTCGATTGGGCAGAGCACCTTAAAAATATTGCAACAACATGCTGAACACTACACTGTGTTTGCTGTTACGGCACATAGTCGGATGCAAGAACTTGTCGATATTTGTCAGCAGTTTCAACCTGAAATTGCAGTTGTACCTCAAGCCAAAGTAGATGAACTGCGCCAGCTTCTAGTCGCAGCCAATTTACAAAACATTGAAATTTTGGCGGATGAGGCAGGCCTCATCGCAGTTGCTGAACATCCAGAAGTGGATGTGGTAATGGCGGCGATTGTTGGTGCGGCAGGTTTAATGCCGACGCTAGCAGCGGTAAAAGCAGGAAAGCGTGTCCTTTTGGCAAATAAAGAAGCGCTGGTGATGTCGGGTGACATCATGATGCAAGCTGCTCATGACCATCAGGCTCTTTTACTTCCTGTAGATTCTGAACATAATGCAATCTTTCAATGCTTGCCCCAGACCTATTTACAAGCTGAGCGTCACGGAAAGCCGAAACTTGGAGTGTCTGGTATCCTTCTGACTGCATCCGGCGGGCCATTTCTAAAACATAGTTTAGATGAATTACACAATGTAACGCCTGCACAGGCGTGCAAACACCCGAATTGGTCCATGGGGCAGAAAATTTCGGTTGATTCGGCGACCCTCATGAACAAAGGGTTAGAGCTAATTGAAGCTTGTCATCTTTTTTCAATCGAAGAACATTTTGTTACAGTAGTTGTGCATCCGCAGAGTATTATTCATTCCATGGTGCAATATGTGGATGGTTCAACATTGGCGCAAATGGGAAATCCTGATATGTGTACGCCGATTGCACATGCTTTGGCATGGCCTGAGCGTATTCAAACCCATATTCCAGCTTTAGATTTATTTAAAAATCATCAGTTGGATTTTCAAGCGCCTGATACGCATCGATTCCCAGCATTAAGCTTGGCACGTCAAGCGATGAAAACTGGGGGTACAGCCCCTGCGATTTTAAATGCAGCCAATGAAATTGCAGTTGCTGCATTTTTAAATCAACAGGTGGGGTTTATGGATATTCCTGCTATTGTTGAACACACTTTGAATACCATCCCACATCAAGCAGCAACACAACTTGATGTTATTTTAGAAGCCGATCAAAACGCACGTCATGTTGCTCAGCAATATGTGGTGAATATAGGAATTTAAGCATGAGCGCCTTGTTTATGATTGTTGCGGCAATTTTGCTTTTAGGCCCACTTATTGCAATACATGAGTTTGGGCACTATTTTGTTGCGCGTAAATTGGGCGTAAAAGTTTTAGTTTATTCCATTGGTTTTGGGCCAACGGTTTTAAAGTGGACTTCTAAAAAGTCAGGTATTCAATATCAGCTTTCGGCATTGCCCTTGGGTGGTTATGTCAAAATGCTGGATGAGCGTGAAGGTGATGTTGCTGAAGAGGATGCGCCCAAAGCATTTAATCGTCAGTCACCTTGGAAGCGTATCGCAATTGTTGCAGCTGGCCCATTGATTAACTTGGTATTTGCAATCTTTCTGTTTTGGATTTTGTTTTTGCCTGCACAAGAGCAGTTGAATACACGTGTGGGTAAAGTGCTACCTAATACACCTGCAGCACAAGTTCAAATGCAAGTGGGCGATAAAATTACCGCTGTTGATGGCTTAACGACACCCACTTGGGAAAAGTTGAATTTTGCCTTGGTTGATCGTGTAGGTGAAACGGGATCAATCCAAATTCAGGCCGAACGTGCGGGACAAGTTAAGACATTTAGTTTGCCTATTCAAAACTTCTTGAAAGATCAAACACAGTCTCCGCTTGATGTTCTGGGTTTTACGCCTTATCGACCTAAAATTCCTGCGGTCGTGACCAAGTTGAGCGAAGATGGTGCAGCCATTCGTCAGGGTATGCAACAAGGTGACAAAATTGTCGCGATTGATGGCATTAAGATGAATGATTGGTTTGATGTGGTTCAAGTGGTTCAAGCTTCACCTGAGAAATTGTTAAAAATTGATGTGCTTCGCCAAAATCAATTGGTACAACTTGAAGTGATGCCACAAGGTAAACGCGACAATATGGGCAAGGTTTCTGGTGTCTTAGGTGTACAAAGTGACCCTGGGAAAATCAGTATTCCTACAGAATATAAACAAACGATACAATATAATCCTGCCGAAGCCTTCATGATGGCGGTAGATAAAACCGGTCAACTGTCGAGTATGATTTTGAACTCGATTGTAAAAATGGTGCGCGGTTTGATTGGTCTAGACAACCTATCAGGACCGATCACGATTGCCAAAGTCGCAGGACAAAGTGCGGAAATGGGTTGGCAAACTTTTATCTCATTTATGGCACTGATGAGTGTAAGTTTAGGGATATTAAATTTATTGCCTATTCCTATGCTTGATGGTGGACATTTGGTCTATTATTTTATAGAACTAATACGTGGTAAACCTGTTTCTGAACAAATACAATTGGTTGGTTTAAAAATTGGTATGGTATTGCTCGGAAGTATGATGCTTTTGGCACTATTCAATGATTTTATGCGTTTGTAAAAAAGCGTAGATACGGAATTAAATTTTACATCGGAAAAAACTGGCATGCAGCACACACATTTATTTATGCCTTTGGCGCTCATCAGTGCTATGGCAACAGTACAACAAGTATATGCAGCAGAAGATTATATAGTACGTGATATTAAGGTTGATGGACTTGTTCGTTTAACGCCAGCAAATGTCTATGGAATGATTCCGTTGAATAGTGGGGATCGTGTGAGCGATGCAGCACTTGCCAATGCCATTCGTAGTTTATATGCAACAGGTTTGTTTGATGACATTAAAACAGAAAAGCAGGGTGATACGCTGGTTTTCAAAGTTGTCGAACGCCCACTGATTTCTAAAGTTGAATTTAAAGGTAATAAACTCATTCCTAAAGAGGCCTTGGAAGAAGGCTTGAAGAAGATGGGGATTACCGAAGGTGAAGTGCTGAAAAAATCAGCGCTACAGACGGTTGAGTCTGAGCTTGAACAACAGTACATGCAGCAAGGTCGTTATGATGCTGATGTAAAAGTTGTGACAACAGCGAAGCCGAACAACCGTGTAGATCTTACTATTGAGTTTGTTGAAGGTAAGGCTGCAAAAGTTGTAGATATCAATATTATTGGTAATACCGTATTTAAAGAAAGCGAAATTGAACAAGCGTTTGCAGTAAAAGAGAGTGGTTGGACGTCCATTATTTCACGTAATGACCGTTATGCACGTGAAAAGATGGCTGCAAGTTTAGAGTCTTTACGTGCACTTTATTTAAACAAAGGCTATATCAACTTTAATATCAATCACTCAAGCTTAAATTTAAGTGAAGATAAAAAGAATATTTTTGTTGAAGTTTCAGTGGATGAAGGCGAACAGTTTAAATTTGGCGAAACCAAATTTTTGGGCGATGCTTTATACACCCCAGCAGAGCTGAAAGCTTTACAAATTTATAAAGATGGCGATATTTATTCACAAGAAAAAGTGAATGCGGTTAAACAGTTGCTTCTACGTAAATACGGTAATGCAGGTTATTACTATGCAGAAGTGAACGTCGTACCTCAAATCGATAAAGAAACTCATCTGGTGGATTTAAATTATTATGTGAATCCAGGTCAGCAAGTCACTGTGCGTCGTATTAACTTTACCGGCAACACGAAAACTGCGGATGAAGTATTACGTCGTGAAATGCGTCAAATGGAGGGTGCACTCGCAAGTAATGAGAAAATTGATTTATCTAAAGTTCGTTTAGAGCGTACAGGCTTCTTTAAGACTGTAGATATCAAGCCTGCACGTGTTCCGAACACAGCTGATCAGGTTGATTTAAACATTAATGTTGAAGAGCAACACTCAGGTACCAGTACTTTAGCAGTTGGTTTCTCGCAAAGTGGTGGTGTAACCTTCCAAGCGGGTCTAAGTCAAACTAATTTCATGGGTACAGGTAACTCTGTTGCCATTGATTTATCCCGCTCAGAAACACAAGATTACTACAACCTAAGTGTGACCGATCCGTACTTTACGATTGATGGTGTACGTCGTGGTTATAACATGTACTACCGTAAAACCAAGTTGGATGAAGACTATAACGTCAACAACTATGTGACGGATAGTTTTGGTGGTGGTATCAATTTCGGTTACCCAATTGATGAAAACCAAAGCATTAGTGCGGGTTTAAACATCGACCAAACTGAAGTCACCACAGGTCCGTATGTATCGACCTATGTACGTGATTATTTGTTGGCGCATGGCGGTAAGACAAAAAGTACATCGACTTATTGTTTAGATGAAAATATTGCAGTAGGAGAGACTTGTCCTAATCCATCGGCACCGTTTGGTTCTGAGTTTACCGGTGACTTCTTAACGTATAACTTAAACTTAGGTTGGTCATATAACACCTTAAACCGTCCGGTGTTCCCGACATCTGGTATGTCGCATCGTATTAATGGTGAAATTGCATTACCCGGTAGTGATGTTGAATATCAAAAGCTGACATATGATGCTCAGGCATACTTCCCATTAGGCAAAGACTTCGTACTTCGTGGCTATGGTAAGTTGGGTTATGGTAATGACTTACCATTCTATAAAAACTTCTATGCTGGTGGTTTTGGTTCGGTACGTGGTTATGATAACAGTACCTTAGGTCCGAAATATCCAGGTGTGACTTATAGCGAATCAAGATCTAAAGATAATGACTATGAGGAAGTGGGTGGTAATGCACTGATCCAATTTGGTACAGAGTTGGCTTTGCCTTTGCCATTTAAAGGGGATTGGACTCGTCAGGTTCGCCCAGTTATCTTTGCCGAAGGTGCGCAAGTATTTGATACGCAGTGTGATGTTCCATCTGGTCAGTTATATATGACTGGAAGTAAAACTGATGCAGGTGTAGATGCGAAACAATACTGTAAAGACAACTTTGGTTTTGATGTTTCTAACATGCGTTATAGCGTGGGTGTAGGCTTTACTTGGATTACGATGATTGGTCCATTGTCTCTCAGCTATGCATATCCATTGAATGATAAAGATGGCGATGAAACAAAGAACATTCAATTTGAAATCGGTCGTACCTTCTAAGGTCGACCTTTTCTCTACATGAAAGATATAAATATGAAAAAACTTCTTACAGCTTTAACACTTACAGCATTAACTTCTACAGTGGCGAATGCTGCTGGTTATGGTGTGGTGGATCTTGAGCGTGTTGTTGAAAATAGTACCTATTTAAAACAGCAAAATTCGAGTTTTCAACAGAAAATTCAACCTCAAAGTACGAAGCTTGATCAACTTAGTAAAGAGCTTCAAGACTTACAACAGCGTTTACAAACAGGTGATAAGCTAAGCGCTGCGGATAAGCAAAAAATGGTGACTCAGTATCAAACCAAAATGAATGAGTTCAATACTTTGCAGCAAACTATGCAAAGCAGTGTGCAAAGCTCTATTCAGCAAGTACGTAGTGTATTTGATGGTCGCGTGAAGCAAGTTGCTGAACAATTGCGTAAAGAAAATCAATTAGATGTTGTTTTGAATAAAAACTCAGCACTTGCCTATGACGCTAAGTATGATTTAACTGATAAAATGATTCAAAAGGTTAACGCAATTAAGTAATCAATGAATCCTCAACAGTATCGCTTAGAAGATCTTGCTCGTTTAGTCCAAGGTGAGTGTGTAGGTCAAGCTGATTTAATCCTTAAGGGATTAGCAAGTCTAGATTCGGCAGAATCTAGACATCTTGCATTTGTAAATGGTGAAAAGTACTTAGAGCAAGCACAGCAGTCTAAAGCTGGAGCATTTATTGTTACAGCTGATCTGAAGGATCACTTGGTTGAACATCAAAACTTTATTGTTGTTGCCAATCCTTATTTAGCCTTTGCCATTTTAACCCATGCTTTTGAGGTTAAACACACTGAACAGGGCATCGAAAGCACTGCACAGATACATCCTTCTGCAATCATCTCAGATACTGCTTATATTGGTCATTATGTGGTCATTGGTGAGAATTGCGTTGTTGGCGATGATACGATTATCCATTCCCATGTCAGCATACATGATGGGGTTGAAATTGGCCGCGGTGGTTTAATTGAATCGCATGTAAATCTGATGTCATGCAAAATTGGTGATCGTGTCCGTATTCATGCCAATACTGTGATTGGTAGTGAGGGTTTTGGTTTTGCCCCTTATCAAGGGAAATGGCATCGAATTGCTCAATTGGGTTCGGTCATCATTGGAAATGATGTACGGATTGGTTCAAATTGTAGTGTTGATCGCGGTGCATTGGATGACACAATTTTGGAAGATGGCGTCATTATTGATAATCTTGTGCAAATCGCCCATAACGTTAAAATTGGTGCCAATTCAGCTTTTGCTGCCAACACTGCAATAGCGGGCAGCACGACCATTGGCAAAAATTGCATTGTGGGTGGTGGGTCTGCAATTGCAGGGCACCTAAATATTGTTGATAATGTCACTTTAACTGGAATGTCAATGGTCACAAATAATATTTCTGTGGCTGGAACGTATTCTTCAGGAATTGGACTGTTTGAAAATCAAAAGTGGAAACGCACCGTTGTTCGTTTAAGACAATTAGCAGATGTGCCATTGACCCAATTGGTAAAAAAACTTGATCATATGCAGGCTCAAATCGAGTCCCTTGAATCAACAATTAAATTGCGTAAATAGAAATATGATGACTGAGTCGAATTCTACTAGTTTCACGAAACCTGAATTGCCAATGACGATTCAAACTATTCGTGAGTACTTACCACACCGCTATCCTTTTTTATTGGTCGATCGTGTTGTTGATGTGACTGAAAATGGAATTGTGGCGTATAAAAATGTGTCTATTAATGAAGAGTTCCTTCAAGGCCATTTCCCGAATTATCCAATTATGCCTGGTGTTTTGATTGTCGAAGCATTAGCGCAAGTTTCAGGTATTCTTGGTTTCATCATGAACAATGAGAAACCAAGTGAAGGTTCTTTGTTCTTGTTCGCAGGTGCAGAGAAAGTTCGCTTTAAAAAGCAAGTCGTTGCAGGCGACCAATTGGTGTTAAAATCAGAATTGGTCATGCAGAAACGTGGTATTTACAAATATAATTGTATTGCCACCGTTGACGGTGTAGTAGCAGCATCTGCGGAAATTATGGTTTCGCATCAGAAAATAGAGCAATCATGAGCAATAACGAATTTATTCACCCAACAGCAATCATCGATGCATCTGCCGTGATTGCAGCAGATGCAAAGATTGGACCATATTGTATTATTGGTCCAAATGTCACTATTGGTGCAGGTACGCAGTTACATTCGCATGTGGTGGTCGGTGGTTATACGCGTATTGGAGAGCAAAATGAAATTTTCCAATTCGCAAGCGTGGGTGAGGTCTGCCAAGATCTAAAATATGCAGGTGAAGAAACCTGGTTAGAAATTGGTGACCATAATAAAATTCGTGAGCATTGTAGTTTACACCGTGGTACGGTTCAGGATCACGGTATAACCAAGATTGGTAGCCATAATTTACTGATGGTGAATACTCATATTGCACATGACTGTGTCATTGGTAGTCACAATATCTTTGCAAACAATGTCGGCGTGGCTGGCCATGTTCATGTAGGGGACTATGTAATTGTCGGCGGTAACTCGGGTATACACCAATTCTGTAAGATTGACTCTTATAGCATGATTGGTGGTGCATCATTGATTGTAAAAGATGTTCCTGCTTATGTGATGGTTTCTGGTAATCCTGCACATGCTTTTGCAATGAATGTTGAAGGCATGCGTCGTAAAGGTTGGTCCAAAAATGTGATTCAAGGTTTACGTACTGCATTTAAACTGATCTATAAAGAAGGTCTGACGACAGAGCAAGCTTTAGAACGTATCCGTGCAGAAATTTTGCCTGAAGTTGCTGAGGCACAGCTGCTCATTGACTCCTTAGAACAGTCAGAGCGCGGCATTGTGCGTTAAGCTTATTCCAAATATAAAAAAAAGACACTTCGCGTGTCTTTTTTTTTATATCTATAGGAAAATTACTTTTTAAAGAAAGAGGCTTCTTCAGACTTAGGATATTGCTTAAGGAGTTTGGCTTTGTATTGGTTGGCCTGAGTCGAGTTTTTATCCACTTCTTTGGCAATATTATAGAGTTGATAGACGGCTCGAGGCGCACGCGAAGAGTTAGGATATTGGTTTGCTACAATCCCGTAGTTTTTTTTCGCTTCTGCATAGTTGGTGGGTTCAATCGCTAAATTAAATTCAGCTAACCAGAAATATGCATTGCTGATGTAAACACTGTTGGGGTTGTTTTTAATAAAATTTTGCATGGGTGCAATCGCTTTCTTCGCACCACCTTGCTTATAGGCATCCAATGCGACAGTATACGCGGCTTTTTCTAGCTCAGATGGTTCAGATGTATTTTGAGTGCTGACCACTACAGGTGCTTTGTTTACTGCGGCCGCGGTTGTGCTATTGCTGGAGTTGGTGATTGTGGTGTTACTGGGAGGAGTATCCTGTTGGTTATCCTCCGTTGTATTGCTTGCTTCAGGGTCTACTTTTTGCTGAAGTAACTCTAAGCGTTGATCTAGGTCAGCGTAACGATTTTCCAACTCATGTTTGAGTTGAGCGATCTCGTTGTCTTGCTCTTCAAGTTTACCGCGTAAGCTACGCAAATCACTTTCTAATTGTTGGTTTTTTTGCATGATTTGCCAATTAATATTGGTTGCTGTTGCACTCGCACCTGTGTCTACTGCGACGCTGGTTGGATTGACACTATTGTTCGTTGCTTGGCTTAAGCCGCGAGATTCAATTGGAATATTGGCGAAAACAGGCGTTGTGCAAAGTAGGGTGAGGGCACATAGGCTATGCTTCTTTAGCATCATAAAATATCCGTGTTATAAGGCTTTGATGGGGGACACGTCAAACAAAATTCATTTACCCCATTAAAAACGGCAACGTTATGAATTGCAATAAGCTTTTACATTGTTGTCGTATATTTAGGTAAATGAATGTAGCCTAGTCGTTACCAATAATTGAGCGATTTTTCTTGAGTTTGTTTTATAAATAGTCAATTGAATGAAATGCTTATTGAAAAGTCATTTATAGGCTTGCAACTTAGGGAAAAATCTCTATACTCTGTTCTTGCAATGGTAGCCCTGCCGGTTACTTCGCAATTGTACTCTACGAACCCCGCCAGGACCGGAAGGTAGCAACGGTAGTAGAAATATGATGTGCCGAAGGTTTGCTGGTAGGGTTGCCACCATATTCATACATTAAAAATATAATAATCAATATACGGCATACAAATACATTGTATGTAAACGAAATTTAAAATACCAAGCATTTAAAGAGTATCTTTTCAAACGATATTATTGCGTTTTTAATATTTCCTATTCTCTTTAACTTTTATTTTAAAAATTCATTTATTCTATTCCTCACCTCTTTTTGCTCTCTACCATGTGTATTTTTTCTTTTGGGTGTGATGTATTTTAAAATAACGTTAAATACAGATCATTTAATTTATCGAAAATTATTTCAAGCATTAGAAATTATTGCATTATTTTTTTATCTTACACGTCTTGTATATATTTAAGCTTTTCTGAATCTGGTTTGATTTATATTTATTTAAGAGTGCTATGTGATCCTAGACAAAATAATGGACAGCACGTCCCTCTAAAGATAACGTAACTTTAATCTTTGGAGATTCAAGAAATGGCTAAACGTTTTAGTCCTGAATTTAAACAGCAAGCAATTGATTATGCACTTTCAAACTCGCACGAATCTTTAGCTGCAATCGCCCAGAAATTAGGTGTTGGTTATTCAACATTGGATAAATGGATTCGTGAAATCAATCCGGCGGGTTCAAGCAAACGCCAACTTTCATCAGAACAACAGCGGATTTTAGAATTAGAGAAAGAAGTCAAACAGCTCAGGGACGCCAATGACATCTTAAAAAAAGCGCATGTGTACTTTCTGACAGATCATGCCAAGAAAAGTACACGGTAATTCAAGATCTGGATGTGAATGAAGTCACTGTATCTTCTGCCTGTAAATGCCTGGGTGTCAGCACTTCAGGCTATTATGCCTGGCGAAAACGCCAGACCAATCTAGCGCAGAAATATAATGATTTAAAAGCCGTGTATTGGCAGCATCATGCACGATTGGGTGCACCTTCATTGGTACATGACATGCATGATTTAGGTTACAGCATGAGCGAACGAACCGTTGGAAGAATACTTAAAAAGCTTGGTTTACGTAGCAGGATTGCACGTAAATACAAGCATACGACTGATTCAAACCATCGTTTGCCTACAGCGCCTAACTTGTTGGATCGTCAATTTACGGTCAATGAACCCAATAAGATCTGGACAACGGATATTACCTATATCCGTACTAAGCAAGGTTGGCTGTATTTATGTGTGATGCTGGATCTATTTAGTCGTCGTATCGTGGGGTGGCAAACCAGCCATCGAATAGACCGCCAGTTGGTGTGTGATACGTTTAACTATGCAATGGCTCGTCAGGGTTATCCAACTGGTGTTATGGTTCATTCGGACCAAGGTTCACAGTACTGTAGTCGTGATTTTAGAGCGCTATTATTAACGAATAACTGTATTCAAAGCATGTCACGCAGTCTTGCGCAGTACACTGCTCATGTTGGGATAATGCAGTGACCGAAAGCTTTTTTCATACATTGAAAGGTCATATGGTACATGACAGTGTGTTTGCCACTCGAAAAGAGGCGAATGCTGTCTTGTTTGACTATATTGAGATTTATTACAATCGGGTCAGAAGGCATTCTGCAAACGGCTGGTTAAGCCCAGAAGCTTTTGAACAGAAATATTTTAAGAATTTAGAGGGATCGGTTGTCCACAATACTGTCTAGGATCAAATGGTTATTAGTCATCAACCCAGCGATTAATCGCTTTCATAATCGCATCCATTTCAAAGCCACGATACATCAAAAAACGGATTTGTTTGGCTTTTAGTTTTGGATCTGTTGCGACCTCAGTTCCATACTTTCTAACTTTGAGTTGATAGGCTTGTTCGACCCAATCCGTTTCTTTCAGTTCTTCTAAAATTAAACCAGTGTCAATCTTTTTGGTTTTTAGTGCCATTTTAATGCGATTAGGGCCTTTGCCTTTGCGCTTTTGGCTCGATAAAGTGATCTCAGCTACTCGTTGATCACTCTGATAGTTTTGTGCTGAAAGCTCTTCAACCAGAGTAATCACTTCTTCACGGTGCATCGCCCATGTAGCCAGTTTCTCAATCAATTCTGCTTTTGAATATTCTTTACGTGTTAATACTGCAAAGGCATAAGAACGTAGACGAGAACCTGTTAAACCTGTGGGTTTGGGTTGATTCTCTTCATCAAAATCTAAAGCAGCAGCAGTTTCTTGTGTTACCTGCGTGTGGCAGTATTGAGTAGCAGGGGATTCTTCCTCACCAAATTGTTGTTTGAGAGCATCATACTCAAGGAGTTTGGGAAATTTTGAATTAGGCATAATCGGCTATGAAATATATCTGAATAAACAAAACGCCCCGTAGGGCGTTTCTTAGTGTAAGCCTAAATGTCGTGTAATAACATTTAATCTTTTTCGATACCTTTAATTAAGCATCTAAAAAGTCTGGCTCTTCTTCATTCTCTTCTACAGGCGCAGCGTTTGCAGTCGTCAGTAGTTTTTCTCGAATGATTTTCTCAATGGTTTCAGCCAACTGAGGGTTTTCTTCAAGGTGGCGGATCACATTGTTTTTACCTTGACCAATTTTATCACCTTGGTATGAATACCAAGCACCTGCTTTTTGTACGATTTCTTGTTGAACAGCCAAGTCTACAAGTTCGCCCAAATGGTTGACACCTTTACCATATAGGATTTGGAAGAGCGCTTCGCGGAATGGAGGTGCCATTTTGTTTTTGACAACTTTCACTTTGGTTTCAGAACCAACGATTTCATCGCCTTCTTTGACTTGACCTACGCGACGAATGTCTAAACGCACAGACGCATAGAATTTCAACGCATTACCACCAGTCGTGGTTTCAGGGCTACCAAACATTACACCAATTTTCATACGAATTTGGTTAATGAAAATCACCATACAGTTTGAACGTTTTGCATTACCTGTAATTTTACGTAATGCTTGGCTCATTAAACGCGCTTGGAGGCCCATGTGCGAGTCTCCCATTTCACCTTCAATTTCCGCACGTGGTGTCAATGCTGCAACAGAGTCGACAACGATAAGGTCAATGGCACCAGAGCGAACTAGCATGTCTGCAATTTCAAGTGCTTGCTCACCATGGTCAGGTTGAGAAACCAGTAGATTGTCAATATCTACGCCAAGTTTACGCGCATACTGCGGGTCTAAAGCGTGTTCTGCATCGATAAATGCACATGTACCACCTGCTTTTTGACATTCGGCAATCGCTTGTAAAGTCATGGTTGTTTTACCTGAAGATTCAGGACCATAAATCTCAACGATACGACCTTTTGGTAAGCCGCCAATGCCTAGAGCAATATCAAGTGTCAAAGAACCCGTTGATACCGCTTCAACAGCTTGTACTGTGTTATCGCCAAGACGCATTACTGTGTTTTTACCAAACTGCTTTTCAATTTGGCTTAGCGCAGCATTGAGCGCCTTGCTTTTATTATCATCCATCTTACAACCTCAAAACGATGTCACGGATATTTACTGAATATGCTCAGTATAGTGACAGATTTAGTCTGTATCTTCTATAAAAGTCAGATCGTGTGCGACACAATATGACGCATGTCATTCATCATCATTATAAGACCAATATTGGTCAAATTGTTGATCATTTTTTTGTCTAAACTTACTGATATCGCGTCGGTCTTTTTTACTTGGGCGATGATCAGGTCGAGCTAGATTATGCAACTTTCTTTGGCTTGCAATCAATTCCCGTCGTGTAATACTGACTTCAGTTTCTTCATATAATGTTTGTGCAACAGGAGCGGGGCCACGCACGTCCGAGAGTTCTTTGATCACTACGGTTTTCTTGTCAATACCTTGTTGTATGGTGAGTTCCATTCCAACCCGAACTTCTCTCGACACTTTGACACGTTCGCCATTGTGGTGAACTTTGCCCCCCTCAATTGCATTTTTGGCAATGGAGCGCGTTTTAAAAAAACGTGCTGCCCATAACCATTTGTCAATGCGCATGCCTACAGCATCTTCCGCTAAAGTGGATTTACGCATATTTGGCCGTGACCTCAGCTTGCTCTAAATAAGGAATTAAATCGGTGAGCTGATTTAAGATCGGATAAGGGCTGGATGTCTTGCTTTGACCTAGTGATGAGGGCTGAGCAATGGTAAATAGGTTTTGAATACCATAACTTTCAGCACCCTTTAGTACTTTTTCAGTGTCATCGATAAAGTAACACTGTGTGGCTGCAAAAGGATGGCGTTCATGGAGATGTTGCCAAAACTCAGTAAACTCCTTGGCATGACCGAGGGTTTCGCTGCTAATAATGACATCGAAATATGAGGCCAGTTTCGTATGTTCGAGTTTGAACTTGAGTCCCTCACAGTCCGCATTAGTGGCAAGCCAGCAAGGGTAGCCGTTACTTTTTAAATAGTCGAGAAGTTCAAGGCAGCCTTCACGCAGGCCAACTTTATGCTTAAATTCCTGCTGCAAAGCGAGCGTATCTACGCCGACTTTGGCTGTCCAAAAGCGCGTAGAATACCAATTGAGTGTGTGATTATGAGTTTGATAAAACTGAAACAGCGCTTGAGTACTTTGTTCTAAAGAGCACTGGTGTTGTTCAGCATAACGGATAGGAAGCTGATGATTCCAAATAAAATCATCATAGGCAAGATCCAGTAATGTACCGTCCATATCAAAAATGATAATTGGCTTTTCCACTCAAAAAATCTCCAATATTTCAAAGTTCAGCAATGGCTATAGAAAACAGTTAGCAACTGATTTAGCAGTTTTGCTTTATGCAAATATGACGTAATTATAGCGTATAGATGCATAAGATGACGGATTTGCATAGCCCATTGTCAAAAATTGAAGAATATGGGATCTCAATTTTTTTTAAGTAAGAGCATATAAGATGTGTTAATCGCACATTGATCCACAACAATATTGAACTTCAGCATAAGAAATGATTCACCTTATGGAGAAGGAAGAGTTTTTGTAAACATCCGATGAGAGCGCTTAGAGCTGTCATTATTATCGAAAATCTCCACTGTTGTTGCTGATCTAAATCAGCCATGGATTACAACGGACAGCATCATTGGTTTTGTCAGCTTTTCAGTACTGCTTAACTATTCGGCTCACATGTCTATCTAATCTATTTCATCAAATGTTCATTTTATATCGATACCATAAAAACCACCTGAGGGTAGTTTTTATGTTTGAAGCTAAAGTTAAACCACTTCAGCTGACAGAGAAAGATTCGTTGTATCCAGCGCAATAATGCAATAAAAGTAAGTTTTCTGACAAAAAATGCAAATAAAGTGGTTTAGCTGGTTATTTACACAAGAATCGGTTAAAAAAGATGTGGCGAATGAGAATAAAATAGAGAGGAATGGATGAGTGAATTAAATCTAGATTTTTTAGATGAAACCTTAGATAAATATGAAGCAAAAGGTAAGAAAAAGGCCATTAAAAAAATCCGTATTGGTTATATGCTCTATGCAAAATTTATGTCGAATAAAAAATTTGCAGAAAATGTAATGAGTTCATCTTTAGATCCAAATAAGCGGACTTATCGCAATACCAAGATTAAAATTACGCATGATGAATATGAGTTAACCTTTTTACGTAATGATGATTAAGTATTCAATTGTGTTAAAAAAGTCTTAAGGTTTCATTTATTTGAAATATTTTGGCTGTAGAGTGTGCGGCATAAAGCAATGAAAATATAATGATTAGATGATGTTTGTGCAGTTAAACCTGTTTATTTGGAGAGAGGTAAACAGGTTTTTTATTATAATAACTTTCTGGTTTGAGTGATTACAGACAAAAAGCCCGATTTGTTTTTATACTGATCGGGCTTTTATTTTTCTATTGAAATGAAAATAGTGAGAAAGATGATTTCTGACATCTTTTGACCATATTGTTCATGGATAATCTTTTTTATTTTGAGTTGCTTTGATATGTCAATTGTTACTGCAAATGAACTAGACGATATTCTAAAAGAATTAATTTCCAAAAATAAAAAGCCTGAAAAGATTTTGATTGGTTATAAAGCATATAGCGAGCTTATGAATGATCGAAAGTTTTTGCATGAAGTCGCTAGCTCAGCTATGGATCCGAATAAAAGAAAGTATCAAAAGATTAAGATCAAAGTGACGCAGGATGAGTATCAATTAGAAGTGAAGTGTTCAGATAAAAATGAGTAGATGTACCGTAATTTAAAAAAACCGGAGAAAGAGTGTATTTTTAATTGATGTATTTAAAATACAGGTTTATACTGTACTCCAAATTAAAGCGCTGTAGCTTTTCTTGTTTTATATCCCACGCTCCCATGCGTGGGATTTTTTTGCGCGATGATTTTTCATAAAGAAATCACTTGGATGTATAAAGCTGAAAAGAAATTAAGCGTAAGCACAAATTAGAAACGGTCAGTTTGAGACTTTCTCTAGTCTCAATATTTAAGGTGTTGTAAAGGTAAAGTCAGGTTGATTGGACTACTCAACCCAAAGTCAAAAGAAGAATTGGAATTGAGTGATATTTCCTGAGTGTCTTAGGCGTATAATATTTTTAAGGCAGTATTGAAAAAGTGTTCGCATGTTCTCATTCTGGGGTGACAAGTATACAAGTTGGATATGAAGTGATCAGCATGCTGCTATTTCAATAGATGAACTTCTCGATCTATAACTTAATGAATAAAAAGGCGGTCTCATGTTTAAGCCCACAACTGCACCTCAAGATGCACTGATATTGCAACTTGTACCGATTGTGACTCAAGCGTGCGAGATTTTACGAGCAGAGTATCAAGCTTATGTTGCAGGTGGTGATTTTACAGTTGAACGAAAATCCGATCATTCACCCGTCACGCAAGCGGACTATCGTGTCAATCAATTTATTACTGATGCTTTAAACAATACCTTTCCTCATTTGCCTGTTCTTTCTGAAGAAGGGCAGCATGCACATAGACAGCAGTGGCAGTCTTTTTGGATGCTTGATCCTTTAGATGGTACCAAAGAATTTTTGCATCAACGTCCTGAATTCACCATTAATCTCAGTCTTATTGAGGGTGCGCATACAACTTTTGCTGTGCTGGCTATTCCTTGTGAACAGCAAATTTACTTCTGTCCACTACAAGGTCAGCCTTTAAAATATAATATTGAAAAAGGCGTATGGTCTGAATATGTTCCAGTTGAAAACCACAGTGCTGTTAAAGTCGGCTTAAGTCAAAGTAGTCAGAGTAAACCACAGTACCATGTGTATTTAGAGCAGTTAGAAAAACTTACACCTATTCAAGAGTATCGCGCAGGGAGCGCATATAAGTTTTGTATGGTGTTGGAAGACCGAGTCGATATTTACCCGCGCTTTCACCCAACGAGTGAGTGGGATACCAGTGCTGGGCAGTGTTTATTGGAGCGGATCGGTGGAGGTTTGGTTGATTTTCAGGGACGACCATTCGTATATAACCAAAGATTGAGTTTACTGAATGGCGGTTTTATTGCATATCGAAATAACGATATGAAAAAACTGGCATTACAAGCACTTGAACTAATGCCTTCGTCGGCTTGAGCTAAAAACTGAGCGTGCTATAGTGTTTTTTGAATTATTGAGTTGCTAGTGATTATGGCCTTAGAGTTACTCCCGCCTAGTATGTTGAAGGCAATTGATTTATTGCCAGATGCAAAAACGCCAGTGACGTTATTTACACGTCATTCCATTCGTGAAGTTGTTACGGGTCAGGGGCTTGCAGGCTATGATTTACAGTTGACGCATCAAGGGCGAGATTTGGCGGAGGCGTGGGGTTCCTATCTGATCGATAATACGGATCGAGTGATACAACACTGTATTTCTAGCCCAATTCAACGTTGTATTGATACCGCTGCGCTAATGATTCAAGGGGCAGATGGACAAACCCTTGAGCCAAATACCCACCGTATTGAAATTATTGAACAAGGTTTATTGGTTGAGCCAGGCAGTTTTGTTTTGGATATTAAGCAAGCCGGACCTTATTTTCAGCGTCAAGGCGCTCTAGGATTTATTAATAGCTTTGTGAATAATGCCTTACCCGGTATGAAGCATCCAATTCATGGCGTAGTAGATGTATTGGAACTCATATATAACACGCATCCGAACAACCCTTATGGTTTGAGCCTTGCGGTCAGTCATGACACGATTTTAGCTGCGATTTTGGCTGTTATTTCAGGGCGTACGATTGTGACCAAAGAAGACTGGCCGAAAATGATGGAAGGTCTTTTTGTGTGGTTTGAGGGGGATGTGTTTTTGGAATCAAAATTGAAATGGATTTGGCGCGGAGAAATGAATGAACTGAATATTCATGAGTTTCAAAATCTGTAAGTGCTTTGTTTAAAAATAAAAATTAATTCAACTATAAATCTCGTTGATTCATTTAAACGGTCGTTTGAACGAGAAAAAGAATATACGAGATTTATAGATCGATCATTCGTCAACCTTATTAAATGCTATATCGCATAAGTTTAAATTTTGGCTTTGAGCCGATTGGGAAAATCGAGCAAGTCGATACTCAGGCCTTCATCATTTAAAGGCCATAATGAGGTATTCACTGCTACGCTGTGCTGATGAATGCGATTGTATTTATCTGCAGCAATGAGCGTGGCAATCTCATGATTCGAAAGGGTATATGCATTGACAACATCGGCTGGATATTGAGTACGGTCATAAAACTCAGCTTCGGTTTCTCCTTGGTGTAGTGCAAAAATACGTTCAATTGCAGGCAAGTAAACGCCATAACCTAACCACGCATCAACGCCCTGAGAGGCCTGAATTTCTGCGGTTCCGCGCATATTTGAGATGACTTTGGCGAGTATGTCTTTTTCACCTTTGGCATGAAAATACTCAATATATTGTTGTTCTGTCGGTTGGAATTTTTCAAGTGTTGGAAGAAATTTATTAATCATGCTATTCCCCAGTAGAATATTCTATGTGGTTTTATTATAAGAAAACAGAATACCATAATTTGTTTATGGGATTTTAATCATTTTGGATCTAAAAATTAAAATAAGCTACGTGCTTACACAGAAAATTAATTGAAATATCTTTTTTTTTAAATTGACTGACAAATATTGGCACTATATTGGTGCAAATTCATAAGTATAACTCATCATTATTTTGCATAAATTCAAGCCCTGTCACAGAACTTTTACTTTTCGGACTTTAGTTTTAAGGTTTATAAAAAATATGTTCTGAAGTGACAAATTATGTAAATTGAATATGAATAGAAAATAGTGTTAAATAATTAAGTTTTTGATTTATATAAATTATTAATGATTTTTTCATTTTATTTGTGACTATTTTGGGGGAAGGTGTGAAAAGTGTGAATGAGTTCTTGTATTGCAAGCTAAGCCTTTGTGTTGTAACGCTGATGCTTGCTGCGTGTGGTGGAGGTGGTGGAGAAAGTGGAACCGAAAACTCTACAACGCCTGTAGTGAAAACCTATCCTGAACCTACACAGGATGTGGCTGATGGAAATACATTGAGTTATTTTGATTACGATGCAAACTCAAAAATACGTGTGATACGAAATGATTTAACTGGTAGCTTTGAGGCGATGTTGCAATTTGGTCAGAGTCATGTGGTTGATCCAAATGGTAATGAAAGTAAAAAAATGCCACGTCTTACGATGGAAAAAGAAGCATTGTTATTGGTTACACCTAGTCAAGCAATGGGAACAATCGAGAGGCTGAGTGCAGACATCTATATGAATAACCAATGGTTAAGAACTATTGAATTGGATGATCCAACACACATTCCTCAGTCTGATCAAACCAATACCGATGAGCGTCCGCGTGTGCAATATAGTAAGCGCGCGTGGAGTGCTCGACTCAATTGGGATGAAATACGCCCTGGTTTACGTATTCAGTTTAAAGATTTTCATGGACGTCAGGGACAAATTACGGAAGATAAAATTGACTTTGCCTCTCCAGGAGAGTTGGTCTTAAACAATATTCGTATTGGCATGTTAACTGCTCCCCCTGTTTCCAATGGTCACTATATGCTGAATGATCCTGTTCGGGCCGGTTCAGATTACTTTCAAACGATTCCAGCTGCTGAAATGACCGTTGCAAAATATGATGATATTCAGTTAGATCGCGTCATGATTGCCGACGGGACCATTTACGATACGGCAAGTGCCAGCCAAGGTGGGGTTTATGAGGGCGACATGCGTGAAAACGTGGGTAAGTCGACATTTAGCGTAGGCATTAATCTAGCAAACTGGGGCATTACCAGTGCTTCGATGGCAAGTCAAAATCAACCACAATTAACCCAAACCGTAGTTGCACACCATAGCCGTGGAAAATATGCCAATGGCGAAAGTAATCATGGCTTAAGTGGTGGTAACGGTATGCTGACGTTGTATGATTCGGTTGGAAACGAGTTTAGTCATGAAATTGGACACCACTATGGACTGGGGCATTATCCTGGGCAGGAGGGTGATAACCAGTTTTGGACTTCACATCATGCGGATAGTGGTTGGGGTTATATTCCGTATCGCAATATGATGCGGGGAAATTTGATTTGGAATAATAAGGATTTATGGGCTGCTTCTACAGGAATTGCAAATTTTTTAGCTTTATATCCACATAGCCGAGATGCAATGTCTGGTGGTTATGCATCAAGCTCAGTTTCACGTTATACCCACTATACGGGTTATAGCACTTATTTAAAAATTCAACCGCACTTTAACCGCTATGTGTGGGATAAGACTTCACCGACGGGCTATAAAAAATGGAATGAAGTCATACGGCAGATGGAAGTGGTTCAGCCTACTATGCCAGATTCTGCTGCACCTGTTTGGTATCAACCAAAGCAAAACTATTTACGCCCACGTGTCTTTGGTGAGCCTGTAGTGACCATTTTGGGTGGCTATGACCCTGTTGCAAAGGTTGGGCTACTATATCCTGCGGCACGTTCAAACTGGGGCAATGTCTATGATTTACCCACTGCAAATACGGCGTTAAATCAGGATGCATGTTGGTTAAATGTACAGTATCCAAATACAGTAACCAATATTGCACTGGCTCCGACACGATTAGGTAGTAATGCCAATAAATTACATGTCAATTTAGCACTTGCAGATCACCCTCAAAAAGTTGATTTATATTGTAAGCAGGCCAATGCTGCTGCCAAATTATTATCGACTACAGTGATTCCCCAATATGCTACGGCTATTACGCCTGCAGTTAAGATTGGGAAAGCACAGGGTTATAAAGCCTTACGCGATGTAGAGTTGCCCCTACTTGAGCAAGAGCTACTGAATCAAGCGGCGAACAATATTATTGTTTTGTCACCAAACGGTTTAATGCTTTATCAGGCTTATAAGTCATATAAAAATGAGATGAGTTTAGCTGCACAGCAGGTACTTGAGCGTTATGAAGAGCAAGAAACTAGGTGGATGCGTTTAAATCGTTGGGTAAATGTTTATTATGATGATTTAGCCAAAGATGTACCTGCTGCGATTGATGCACTTAATGCTTTTATCAAACAGCTAGGTTTACAACAAGATGACCCACTTGCACAAAGTACTTTGTTAAAAAACAACAAAAACTGTTTAAAAACGGAGTTAACTGCGAACAAAAAAATGGATGTTTACATTAGTGGTCCGTCGGTTTGTACTGCTGATGATACTGAGCAGTGGGTTTATGACAGTTTAGGTCGTATCCATAGCAAAGCAGCTATGGGACAATGTTTAACGGGTAATGGAGGAAGTGCTAAAGTCACCTTGACTGACTGTGTGGTGAATAATGCAGCACAAGTGTGGTCAATGGATGCCACGACGTCTGCTATTAAACAATCAGGACAGTGCTTAGATCTAAACTCGGGTAATTTGGTAAATAACCGTCAAATTGCAATTCGATATAGTTGCTCTGGAAATAATAATCAACGATGGACAATGCTGAATCAAAATACAAGCTTGATTTTGGCTGGGGCAACATCAAGAAATATTGGTATTTTAGTGAAAAACCTGAAAACTCAATTTTTGAATTAAACCACTGCTCATCTGGCAAATGGTTAACATGAAATGAAAAGAGCTCCCTAAAGGGGGGGGCTTTTTTTGTAAGTAGATATTCTCTTGGGTGTTAGAGAGCGCTTGCTAGATTTTATTTGGGTTTTAAGCTGTATTGTTAAGGAACAAATGTACTGAAAAAGGTGTGCGAAACAGTGAAAGTTCAAAAAATAGATACAAAAAAAGCCCTTTAAAAAGGGCTTTTTTTAATGCATAAATTAGTTAGCTAAAGCTTTAACTTGTGCATTTAAACGGCTCTTATGACGAGCAGCTTTGTTCTTATGGATGATGCCTTTATCAGCCATACGGTCGATTACTGGTACAGCAGTTTTGTATGCTTCAGAAGCAACTGCGTAATCACCAGCAGCGATAGCAGCTACTGTACGTTTGATGTAAGTACGAACCATAGAACGTAAGCTTGCGTTGTGTTTGCGTGCTTTAACGTTTTGACGAGCACGTTTTTTAGCTTGAGCAGAGTTTGCCACTCGTGCACTCCTTGAAATAGATTGGTCTGGGCGGGCTGAAATTCAAACTGAAAACCACATCAGAAGAACAATCACCAGCCCGTAAACAAGTGGCATATTTTGATTAATATACGCAGTGAAGTCAAGTCTTGACATGCTTTGACTATATTTAAGATACATAAAAATTCTAAAGAAAAGGTAAGATTAGTCATCTGCATGGGAGTTTGTATAAAAATGACACAAAATATAGAACAAGCGATTGTGATTGGAGCAACGGGTTTGGTGGGCTTAAACCTGATTCAACAATTACAACAACTGCCAAGTTGTAGCAAAATACTGGCTGTGGTCAGAAAGTATAATGTGCAGCTCAATCACTATGACAAAGTTCAGCAACTGGAGCTGGATGATTTTTTATTACTTAACCATGAAGATGTTCAGGGCTACAGTCATGCTTTTAGTTGTTTGGGGACGACTTTAAAGAAAGCTGGCTCAAAAGAGCAGTTTTATGCCATCGACTATGTGGTGAATGCACATTTTGCTGAATTGTTTGTTTTGACCAAAACCCATTATGTGTTGATCAGTGCCTTGGGTGCGCAAGCCAATTCAAAAATTTTCTATAATCGCGTCAAAGGTGAGCTTGAAGAGACTATTCGAGGACTCGATTTATATAAGGTCAGTATTTTGCAGCCATCCTTACTGATCGGACAGCGTAATGAAGGTCGCATGTTGGAAGATATATTCCAAAAGGCTTATACCAAACTATCGCATTTTATACCAAAGCATTTTAAATATAAGCCAGTGACAGCAGAACAAGTGGCTCATACTATGGTCGAGGCTGCCCAAACGCAGACCGAGAAATTTGAAATATATGATAATTTACGCATACAAAAGACAAAATGAGGGGAAGTGTGGTGACGACAGCATTTGTGACATGCGATTTATTGGATGATCATCCTGAACTTGATTTACAAGTGGTCAGCCCATCAATAGATGGTAAGTTCTTTAGGAGTTATGGTGCACGTAAAACCTTTGGTGGTCAGGTGGTGACAGTTAAATGCTTTGAAGATAACTCTCGGGTGAAAGAGCTGCTAGCAACAGATGGTACGGGTAAAGTATTGGTTGTGGATGGTGGCGCTTCGATGCGCTGTGCCTTGATGGGAGACTTAATTGCAGAGTCAGCAGTCAAAAATCACTGGAATGGTGTGGTGATTTATGGCTGTGTCCGTGATGTAGATGCAATTGCTGAACTGGATTTAGGGGTGCATGCTTTAGCAGCCATTCCACAAAAAAGTAACCGTAAGGGTGTAGGGGAAGTTGATATCAGCCTGCATTTTGGTGGAGTCACCATTCAATCAGGTCATTATCTCTATGCGGATAATAACGGCATTGTCATTGCAAAAGAAAAACTGGTCGATGAATAAGCACCAACCAGACTCATAACAACATAAACAAAAGATATGGACGTGTAATATGGTGAAGCATCAAATTAAAGTGATTCAGGCTCTTTTTTCGGGGCTTGCGCAAGGTGGGCGTGGTGTAACAGGAACGCCGCATCCTAAACAACCTGAACAACCTTTAAAGCTCTATGAGTTTGAAGGCTCGCCATATTGTCGTCGTGTGCGTGAAGTACTGACTTTGTTGAACTTGGATTATGAAGTGTATCCATGTCCTAAGGGTGGAACTAAATATCGTCCTTTGGTGAAACAGTTGGGTGGGAAAACCCAATTTCCTTTTTTACTCGATGAAAATACAGACACTAAGCTATACGAGTCTGAAGATATTATTCACTACTTGTTTGAACAGTATGGCCGCAGTGGTAAAACACCGAAAAAGTATGCACATTATCCCAAAACACCTTATGTTGCTTATGTCGGGACATTGGTAAATGGTGCGAGTGGGGTGTGGATCAACAAGAGTATTAAAGATCGCGTAGCGCCAGAACAGCTGTTACAACTTTGGGGATTTGAAGCCAGTCCTTATACTCGGATTGTCCGTGGTTTGCTGACCGAGTTGGAGCTCCCTTTTAAGTTTCACAATGTGCCTAAAGAACGTTGGCAAGATCAAGGCCCAGCAGTACTGCGTTTAAAGCCGGGCAAATATGTACCTTTGGCAGGTGGAAAGCGTGAGCAAGTCATGCAGGTGATGGGGCGTGATATTCAAGTGCCATATTTGGTTGATCCAAACACTGAAACGGCTTTGTTTGAATCGGCAGATATTGTTGCTTATCTCAAGCAGACTTATGCAGCATAAGAAAAAGGCATCTCTAATAGATGCCTTTTTTAATTCCCAAGCATTGATGTTTTATCGGGTTGATCTGATTTTTTGTCATTACAATGGAATGATTAAGTGTGTTTATCTTCAGCTGTTATAAAAATATTCATTATTTGGTTGATAATACGACACACATTCAGACATCCGTAGCCTTGAGGAAACGTGTAATTTCTTGGGAGAATTTGCGCGGTTCACTCAATAAAGGCGTATGCCCAGATTTTTTAAAGATCACCGTTTTGGCATACGGTACGCTTGAGGCAATCAGCTTTTGTCCTTGAGCAGGATAAAGTTTTGAGTCTTCACCAATAAAAAATGTAGCCGGTCGGTCAATCTGACTGAGCGCACTGCGATAGTCTTCTTGATGATCAAGATAATTTTGAATATACCAAGCCATATAGTCTAAACGCTGGATTGGGAGCATGAATTTTTGTAAGTGTGGCTGTTGAAATGCTTTTTGAAATAAAGCCGCAGTTCGAGATGGTGTGGCTTGCAGTTGAATAAAAGCTAACCATTGGTTAACCAGTTCTGTACGCATGGACGCTGTTAAGTCTGAGACCAAACGGTACTGTGCATTTTGAGCCAATAGGTCTGTAATGTTTTGTAGGATGGCTTTGAAGTCAGCATGCTTTTCAGCAAATAAACCATGTGGCCAGTCTGCATCAACGCTAATCTTGGGTGTTTGGTCGATGTGTAAATAGCTGCGGATATGGTTTTGAAAACGACCATATTGCATGCCATGCATGGCTGTCGTGGCGCCCATAGAATAGGCAATGACATGGAATACTGTATCAGCATATTGTTTTAGAAAGCAGTTTAAATCTTGCCAGTGGCTGGAAATTGCATCCAGTGTGGGAATTTTGCACTGCGCTGAACCACCAAAACCCCGCCAGTCAGGAATGTAAAAACGGTACTTTTTACGGTGCTGATATAAAAAAGGTAGCCATTGCCAACTTTGCATCCCTAAGCCAGATAAAACCAGTACAGGTGTACCTTGTCCAAATTCTCGAACATAGAGTTTTTCGCCATCTGGCATGAGGTAATGTGGCATGATCAATCCTTTGCGTGGTTTTTTATTTTTCGAAGTTTTTAAGTGCTGGAATCATGGTCTCTAGCCACTCAATCCAACCACATTCTAAATTAATTCCAAGTTGTAAAATCATTTTATGAATATATAAGGTACGATCATTTTCTTCAGCATGACCAAAGTCTTTGGCAAAAATACTTTGGTAGATCTGCAATTTTTCTTTGTGTAGGATCAGATGGCGTTCAAGTTCAGGCAAAACTGTATTGCCACCAAGCTGAGCCTCAACACGCAGTCTCACCATCAGTTCTTCGCGGAGCTGGGCAGGTGGGCTTTGCTTTACCAGCCAGTCTGCAAGTTCTGTACGTCCGAGCTGTTCTGCCTGATAGGTTTTTTTACGCGAGGTTGCACCATCGTCTTCTATCGTTGAAATCCAACCTTTGCTCTGCATAGCGCTGAGTTCTCTATATATCTGTTGATGTGTTGCATTCCAAAAGAAGCCCATTGAACGGTCAAAACGACGCGCTAACTCAATGCCTGTGCTTGGTTTTTCAATCAAACTGGTCAATAAAACATGAGCTAATGACATTTCGGTAATATTTCACAATTAAAATGGACGTAGAGTCATTATGCAACATGTTGCATAAAAAACAAATCTCGATTATAAAGATAAACATTATGCAACTTGTTGCATTAAATAATTTGATCTAACCTTGTATTTAAAATACCAGCCAGCGAAAGCACGCCAAGGAGTACACATGTCTAATTATCCGCATTTACTTGCGCCTTTAGATTTAGGCTTTACCACATTAAAAAACCGCGTATTAATGGGATCTATGCACGTTGGACTTGAAGAAGTTGAAGGTGGTTATGATCGCATGGCGGCATTTTATGCAGAGCGTGCCGCTGGCGGTGTAGGGCTAATCGTAACAGGTGGTATTTCACCGAATGATCATGGTGTGACTTTTCACGGTGGTTCTAAGTTAGATACTTTAGAAGAAGCGGAAAAGCATAAAGTCATCACACAAGCCGTACATGATGCGGGTGGTAAAATTGCATTACAGATTTTACATACTGGTCGTTATTCTTATCAGGCTGAAAACGTTGCACCTTCTGCAATTCAAGCACCGATTAACCCTGTAAAACCCCATGCTCTTAATTCTGCTGAAGTGAATCAGACTATTGCAGACTTTGTGAATTGTGCAAAATTGTCACAAGTTGCTGGCTATGATGGTGTTGAAATCATGGGTTCAGAAGGCTACTTAATCAATGAGTTCATCGCGGCACGTACCAATCATCGTGATGATGAATGGGGCGGAAGCTATGAAAACCGTATTCGTTTTCCGATTGAAATCGTAAAACGCACTCGTGCAGAAGTGGGTGAAAACTTTATTATTATTTACCGTCTTTCAATGTTGGATTTGGTTGAAGGTGGTTCGACTTTAGAAGAAGTGATTCAGCTTGCCAAAGAAATTGAAAAGGCGGGTGCAACCATTATCAACACAGGTATTGGTTGGCATGAAGCACGTATTCCAACGATTGCAACCAAAGTGCCACGTGCGGCATTTACATGGGTGACCAAGAAGCTAAAAGGTTCGGTTAAGATTCCTTTGGTGACGTCTAACCGTATTAATACCCCTGAAATGGCTGAACATGTTTTGGCTCAGGGTGATGCGGATATGGTGTCGATGGCACGCCCAATGCTTGCAGACGCTGAGTTTGTACTCAAAGCAGAACAAGGTCGTAGTGATGAAATCAATACCTGTATTGGTTGTAACCAAGCCTGTTTAGATCAAATTTTCTCCATGCAAATTGCGACGTGTTTAGTCAACCCGCGTGCATGCTATGAAACTGAACTGATTTTTAAAGAAAGTGCGGCTAAGAAAAATATTGCGGTGATTGGTGCTGGGCCTGCAGGTTTAAGTTTTGCGACTTATGCCGCTGACCGTGGACATCAAGTGACTGTTTTTGATGCAGCCAGTCAGATTGGTGGTCAGTTTAATATTGCGAAGACTATTCCTGGTAAAGAAGAGTTTTACGAAACACTGCGTTATTTCAAACGTAAAATTGAATTACAACCGAATATTAAATTGGTGCTGAATCATACCGCAACTTATGAGGAACTGAGCGCTGAAAGTTATGATGACATCGTGGTTGCAACAGGTGTTACTCCACGTGAGCTGACTATTGAAGGGATTGATCACCCGAAAGTGTTGAGCTATATCGAAGTTCTACGTGAGCGTAAGCCTGTTGGTAAAAAAGTCGCGATTATTGGTGCGGGTGGTATTGGTTTCGATACAGCAGAATACTTAAGCCATGAAGGTGAAAGCGGTAGTTTAAACCCACAAAAATTCTATGATGAGTGGGGCATCGACACCAGTTATGCACATGTCGGTGGCTTAAAACAGCCAGTCTTGGAGCAATCGGATCGTGAAATTTACCTTCTACAGCGTAAAGCGAAGGCAGTCGGTGCAAGCTTAGGTAAAACCACGGGTTGGATTCACCGCACAGGGCTAAAACATCGCGATGTAAAAATGATTGCAGGCGCAAGCTACGACAAAATTGATGATCAAGGTCTCCACATTACAGTGAATGATCAGCCAACGGTTTTAGAGGTTGATCACGTGATTATCTGTGCAGGACAAGAGTCTTATACTGCAATGTACGACCAATTAAAAGCCGATGGTAAAAATGTGCATTTGATTGGTGGTGCGAAAGAAGCAGGTGAGTTGGATGCGAAGCGTGCGATTCGTCAAGGCGCTGAACTGGCTGCGACCATTTAATCGATAACAATAATTTATCAGCTTAAAATTTGTAATAAAGCTCCCTCTCCTACACGGAGAGGGTTTGGGAGAGGTATTTTCTAAAATCTTATCTTTTCCCTCGTGTTGCCTTTTCCATGAAACGTATGTGGTGCAAGAGAAGGTGCTTTTATTGCAGATTTGAGTGGATTCACTTTCATAAGGACATAAGAATGAGTTTAGCAACAACAAAACAAGCATTGGTACGCTGGCATGATATGGTCACGACTCGTGATATGAGCATCTTAAATGAGCTTTTAGCAGAAGATGTCGTGTTCCGTTCACCTGTGGCATTTAATCCTTATCCGGGTAAGCAAGTGGTTTTTTTTATTTTAAGTAATGTGATTCAGGTTTTTGAAAACTTTACTTACCATCGTGAATTTTTTACAGAAGATGGTTTAAGTGTCGTCCTTGAGTTTTCTGCCAATGTCGGCGAAAAGAAACTCAAAGGGATTGACATGATTCGTTTTAATGAGCAAGGTCAAATTGTAGATTTTGAAGTGATGATCCGTCCTAAATCGGGGCTAGAGGCCTTAGCTGTACAAATGGGACAGCGAATGGCAGCTTTTGCACCTCAAGCTGGATGATAAACGTGTGACTTGTTATTTATAGTTAGGCACGAAAATTGATGCATCACCAAGAAAGATAGGAAAAAGAAGGTACTGATATGAATGCTGTGTTCAGTTTGCTAAACCAATTAAGCCAAACGGCGTGGGATCGAGTGACTGGTGCGGAACAACCGAAGCTCTATATTAACCCGAAAGGGCAAATTCAAGAGACTGTTGGGGCGCTTACACAGCTTCAAGAAAAGTACCGACCAACGCCGTGGTTATCCAACACGCATGCCCATCTTTTGTATTTTGATGTGATTCGAAAGCGTCAGATTCAATTGGAATACGATCATTTTGATCAGTTAGAGATGCAAGACGGTGGGGTCACTGGCATCATGTGGTTTGGTTATGATTTGCCTGAAGCGACGCCAACGGTTGTGGTTATGCATACGATTACAGGCTCTCCTGAAAGTATGCGTGAAGTGGTGCGTGACTTAAATCGCTATACGGGTTGGCGTGTTGCACTGTGCTTACGCCGTGGACATGCAGACCTTCCAATGCCTGTACCCAAAATGAATCTTTTCGGTTCAACCGATGATTTACGTGAACAAATTGCCTTTATTCAAAGCACATTTCCAAGTTCAATGTTGTATGCGGTAGGCTCTTCTGCGGGAACGGGGCTTTTGGTACGTTACTTAGGCGAAGAAGGGAGTCAAACCCCTTTTAAAGCGGCTTTTGCGCTGTGTCCGGGTTATAACACTGAGTTGGGTTTTGTAAATGTGCATCCCTTTTATAGTAAGGTCATGACTAAAAAGCTATTTAAGAAATTTATTTTTCCTTACCCGCAAACGTGGCAACAAACAGCGTCTGTGTCGCAAGTCTTAATGACCAAAACCTTGGCTGAGTTTGAGTCGAGTTATTATGAAATGGCGGGTTATGTGGACTATGACAGTTATAACCAAGCCACAAACCCAATCTATGTATTTGAAAATGTCACCATTCCATTGCTGATTTTAAATGCAGAGGATGATCCCGTTTGTCACATTAAAAATTTTGAACCGTATAAAGACATGATCCGTCAAATGCCGAATATTGCCGTTGTGACCACCAAAAAAGGCAGCCATTGTGGCTTCTATGAAGGGGCACTTAATACAGAGTCTTGGGCAACCAAGCTGATTGCGGATTTTTTGAAACTGGAACAACAAAAACACTAAGTATAAAAAAGACCTACAGTTGTGTAGGTCTTTTTTTGATTGGTTCAGTGGTCTAAAAGCTTAAACGGCTTCACAGGCCTTCTTGCTGAGACCGAACTTCATTTGCAGTAAAACCAAGATCAAGGCCATAAAGCTGAGTGCGGCACCTGCATATGAAACTGCTGCATAGCTGAGTTGCATACTCAGTACCGTTGCACCTGCAAAGGCACCTAAGGCATTGCCTAAGTTAAACGCGCCAATGTTAACTGAAGAGGCGAGACCAGGCGCATCTTCTGCGACCGACATGACGCGCATTTGCAGTGGCGGTACAACCGCAAATGCCGCAGCACCCCAAATTACTAGGCCAATTGCCGCACCAACGGTTGTTTGTGCTAATACTGGGAAAACAAGCATCATCACCATCAAAAGTACAAGGAAGCCAATCAGGGTTTTCTCTAGGGATAGATCGGCAAACTTTCCACCCAAATGATTACCAATGGAGAAACCGATCCCGATTAACACCAACATTAAGGTGATGGTTTGCGGTGATGCCTGCATAAATACGTGTAGGCTCGGAGCAATGTAGGTATATAACGCAAACATGGCGCCCGCGCTCATGACTGTGGTTAATAAAGCAAGGACGACAGGCGCACGTGTTAAAACACGCAATTCTTTTGCTACATTCGGTTTAACCACATCGTGATCTTGCGGGAGTGCTTTCCATAGTGCCAACATGGTCATAATGCCTAAGATTGAAATCGCAGCAAAAGCCATGCGCCAACTGGTATTCTGACTGAGCCACGTTGCAAGTGGCACACCGCCAATATTGGCAATGGTGAGACCCATAAACATCATGGCGACCGCACTGGCTTGTTTATCTTTAGGTACAACACTGGCTGCCACCACCGAACCTAAGCCAAAGAATGCACCATGGTTTAAACTGGTAATTAAACGTGCCCCCATGAGACTCATATAATCAGGTGCAACGGTTGCCAACACATTCCCAATCGTGAAAATAGCCATCAATAGGATTAAAGCTGTTTTCTTAGGAAAGCGTGCCAGCCATAAGGTCATGAGCGGAGCTCCAATCATGACGCCTACTGCATAGGCACTAATCAGCAGTCCGGCTTGTGGAATTGAAACGGACAAATCATTGGCAATTTCAGGCAAAAAGCCCATGGGTGAAAACTCGGTAGTTCCAATGGCAAAAGCACCCACCGCAAGCGCCAAAAGTGGAAAATTAATTTTCATAGCGATGCTCAATCCCAAATTGGTGCTAATCCCTCAGGATTAACTTCACGTTGATTTCGGTCTAATTGCGTAATTGCCATCATTTCTTCAGTCGACAATTGAATCTCTTGCGCCTTTAAGTTGGACATCAAGTGTGCACGTTTGGTTGAAGAAGGTATGACTGCAAAACCACGTTGTAATGCCCAAGCTAGGCTAATTTGTGCAGTCGATACCTGATGTTGCTGCGCGATGTGCATTAAAACAGGATCATTCAAAACCTTACCGTAAGCCAGTGTCATATATGAAGTGACATCAATGTTTTGAGCTTGGAGGAAATCAACCAGTTGATGGTTTTGTAGGTAAGGACTGAGTTCAATTTGGTTGGTCGCGATGTTTTCTAGCCCAATACTCTCAATCGCCTGTTGAGTCAGCTCAATATTGAAGTTGGAAATACCAATGTGTTCGGTCAAACCTTGTTGTTTCGCTTCCAATAAGTTCTGCATGAGTTCTGTAATGTTTACACCTGTGCTTGGGGCAGGCCAGTGGATCAAGGTTAGATTCACTGCATCGGTTTTTAATTTGCTTAAACTTTCTTTTAAACTTGGAATCAATTTTTCTGCTGAATAATTTTCCGTCCAGATCTTTGTGGTGAGAAAAAGATCTTGACGATTGATACCACTCAGCTCAATGGCTTGACCAACTTCGGCTTCATTACCATAGATTTGAGCAGTATCGACCGCACGATAACCGACTTCTAGTGCAGTTTTCACAGACTCAATGACAGTGTCACCTGTTAAGCGGAAAGTGCCTAGGCCGAATTGAGGAACGATATTCATTTTTTACTCGATAACTTGTTTCATGGAATGAGGCTATTTTGTAGAAAAAAGACTTGCTTAAAAACTGGGTAATTTGCAAAATATTATTGACTATTAATCAATAATTACACATGAAATCAACCATAGAAGAATTAACGGCTTTTGTGAGCATTGTTGATAGTGGCTCTATCGTCAAAGCTGCGCAGCAATTGGATCAAACCACATCGGGTGTCAGCCGAGCCTTGCAACGTCTAGAGTTAAAGTTGAATGTGACTTTGCTAGAGCGAACGACACGGAAGCTCAAGTTGACCTATGAAGGGCAGCAGTTTTTGACAAAGGCACGTAAAATTTTACTTGATCTGACCGAAGCTGAAGAAAGCCTGCAAAATAATGATGCTGAGGCGTCTGGTTTAATTCGGATTGATTCAGCAACGCCTTTTGTGCTGCATGTGATAGTGCCGCTGATTGAAGAGTTTATGCAGCGCTATCCAAAAATTGATATAGAAATTACCAATCACGATCAGGTTATAGACTTACTTGAACATAAAACCGATGTCGCGATTCGGTTTGGTGAGTTAGCGGATTCCAGCTTACATGCCAAGCTGCTTTGTAAAAGTCGGTTATATATTGTGGCTAGTCCTGTTTATGCGCAAAAACATGGTCTACCTAAAAATGCAGCAGAATTAAGCTCACATACTTTGCTTGGTTTTAGTCAGCCTGCACATTTAAATACGTGGCCTATTCAGTTGGAGGATGAGCCTTTAATTATTCAGGCCAAAATTAAATGTTCAAATGGAGAAACGGTTCGTCAGTTGGCATTGCAAGGGGCAGGGATTGCGTGTTTGTCACGTTTTATGGTCGAGCAAGATATTCAAGATGGGCGGTTTATTGCTTTGTTGGAAGATCAAATTCAGATCAAAGAGCAGAAAATACATGCGGTCTACTATCAACAAAACTATGTGCCAAAACGTATTCGCTTATTTATTGACTTTCTTGCAGAAAAATTAAAAGCTTATTTATAAGCCGGCAATAAAAAAACCCGATATCAATCGGGTTTTTTTAATCATCTAATATAGCGATGATTAGTTTTCTAAAGCTGGTGTCGCTGCTGCAATGGCTGCTGCAACCGCATCATCTTCAGTTTGCGTATTTGGGTTTGTATTACTTGGGCGTGCTTGCGTTGGTTTTTCTTCAGCTTTTGGTGCTTCTGCTTTTGGTGCAGGCTGAGCTGCTGGAGCAGGTGCTGGCGTTTCACGACGGATCTCAGTAGTTGTATTCGGTGTTTCTTCGCGAATCACTTCAACTTGCGCTGGAATCTCAGGCTCAGATGCTGCCAAAGGTTGAAGTTCAACAGTTTGTTGTTGCTCTGTAGTGACGACTTCAACTTGTTCTTGTTCATCTTCTTTAGGCGCTTCTTTCTTTACACATGCTGTTAATAGTAAGCCTGCTGCAATGGCACCACAAATTAAAAGTTTTTTATTCATAATTACATAAAATCGAGTGTTTGAAGGATCGCGCCATTATAACAGCAAAATGCAAGATGAAAATCCTATGAACTTAGCTTAATTTTATCTGCCAAATGCTGATAGAATATCCAATTGTTTATTGTTCTATGAATTGATGCGGATTGACTTTGCTTTATTGGTACAAGGTAAAGTAAAATTGCGCAACATTGCAGGCCGAATTAGGCTCGATTGTACGAGAAACCCAATGACCCATTTTATTTTCGTGACTGGTGGTGTAGTTTCATCACTAGGTAAAGGTATTTCAGCTGCTTCAGTTGCTGCGCTTTTAGAAGCCCGTGGATTAAAAGTAACCATGGTAAAAATGGATCCATACATTAATGTCGATCCAGGGACTATGAGCCCGTTCCAACATGGTGAAGTTTTTGTCACAGAGGATGGTGCAGAAACCGATTTAGACTTGGGTTATTACGAACGTTTCTTGCGTCGTGCGAAAATGACCAAGTTAAATAACTTTACTTCTGGTCGCGTATACCAAGACGTTTTAAATAAAGAACGCCGTGGTGACTACCTTGGTGGAACCGTTCAAGTTATTCCACATATTACAGACAACATCAAAGAACGTGTACTTCGCGCAGGCGAAGGTTATGACGTTGCGATTGTTGAAATTGGCGGCACAGTAGGTGACATCGAATCTCTCCCATTCATGGAATCTGTACGTCAACTTATGGTTGAACTAGGTCATAAACGCACCATGCTTATGCATTTAACTTTGCTTCCATATATCAAATCTGCGGCAGAGTTGAAAACTAAACCAACTCAGCACTCGGTAAAAGAATTGTTGTCGATTGGTATTCAGCCAGACATTTTAATTTGTCGTACTGAATATGATGTTGATGCAGACACGACCCGCAAAATTGCCTTGTTCACAAACGTTGAAGCACGTGCAGTTGTGGTGTGTAAAGATGCGCGCAGCATTTACCAAATTCCGCGTACATTCTATGAACAAAATGTTGACGACTTGATCTGTGAACGTTTTGGTTTCAATGACTTACCTGAAGCCGATTTAACAGATTGGGACAATGTTGTAGAGGCACTACTAAACCCTGAATACACGGTACGTGTTGCAATGGTGGGTAAGTATGTTGAACTTCCAGATGCGTATAAGTCTGTGAATGAAGCGCTTTTACATGCGGGCATTCAAAATCGCGTTAAAGTTCAAATTGAGTATGTCAATGCTGAAGAACTTGAAAGCCAAGATGTCAATGAAGTATTGAAAGATATGGATGCAATCTTGGTACCAGGCGGTTTTGGTGAACGTGGTACTGAAGGGAAAATGCAAGCGATTAAATTCGCACGTGAAAACGGTGTTCCATTCTTGGGTATCTGTTTAGGTATGCAGTTGGCTGTGATCGAATATGCACGTAATGTCGTGGGTATTAGTGACGCGAGTTCGACTGAATTCAACCGTTCGACTAAGTCTCCATTGATTGGTCTAATCACTGAATGGTTAGATGAGCGTGGTGAAGTTCAACAGCGTAATGTTGACTCTGATCTTGGCGGTACGATGCGTCTTGGTGCTCAAAAATCAGAATTGGTTGAAGGGACTAAAACACGTGAAGTGTATGGTTCAGCAGATATTATTGAACGTCACCGTCACCGCTATGAGATGAATAACCGTTTTATTCCAGCGCTTGAAGAAGCTGGCATGAAAATTTCGGGCTATTCACCTGTACAGCACTTAGTAGAAACAGTTGAAATTCCTCAACATCCTTGGTTTATTGCTGTACAATTCCACCCGGAATTTACAAGTTCACCACGTGATGGACACCCATTATTTGCTAGTTTTATTGATGCTGCAAAAGCACAGTACAAAAAAGCGAAGTAATTTGGGTTAAGCAATAAACTAGGAAGTTTAAATGTCACAATTAAAACCACAAGAAATTGTACGTTTAGGCGATATACAAATGGCAAACCACTTGCCATTTGTACTATTCGGCGGCATGAACGTACTTGAGTCTAAAGATTTGGCTTTTGAAATTGCAGAGACTTATGTCGATATCTGCAAGCGTTTGGAGATTCCTTACGTATTTAAAGCCAGTTTTGATAAGGCCAACCGTTCAAGCTTGAACTCGTTTCGAGGGCCAGGCCTAGAAAAAGGGATTGAGTGGTTAGCTGACATTAAAAAACATTTCAATGTACCTATCATTACTGATGTACATGAACCTTACCAAGCTGCACCTGTAGCGGAAGTTGCGGATATTATCCAACTTCCTGCTTTCCTAAGTCGTCAGACTGATTTGGTTGAAGCGATGGCAAAAACTGATGCCATCATTAACATCAAAAAAGCACAATTCCTTGCACCACATGAAATGCGCCATATTTTGCATAAGTGTTTAGAGGCCGGGAATGACAAGCTCATTATTTGTGAACGTGGTTCGGCATTTGGTTACAACAATTTGGTTGTAGACATGTTGGGCTTTGACATCATGAAGGAAATGAATGTCCCTGTGTTCTTTGATGTGACCCATGCGCTTCAAACTCCGGGTGGTCGTGCGGATTCTGCGGGCGGTCGTCGTGCACAAATCACGACACTTGCTCGCGCGGGAATGGCAACAGGTCTAGCAGGTCTATTCTTAGAAGCGCATCCAGACCCAGAAAAAGCCAAGTGTGATGGACCATGCGCACTGCGTATGTCTCAACTTGAGCCTTTCTTGGCACAGCTAAAAGAATTGGACACCTTGGTTAAAGGTTTCAAAAAGCTAGATACACACTAAATTATAAACTCATTGATGCCATCTAAAGCATCTCGTTATTAATCAACTGAGGAATTGTTCATGAGCCAAATCGTTGACATCCGTGCACGTGAAATTTTGGACTCTCGTGGTAACCCAACCATCGAAGCAGACGTAATCTTAGCATCTGGCGTAGTTGGCCGTGCATGTGCACCATCTGGTGCTTCAACTGGTTCTCGTGAAGCTTTAGAACTTCGTGATGGCGACAAAGCGCGCTATTTGGGTAAAGGTGTTAAAACTGCGGTTAACAACGTAAACACGATTATCCGTGATGCTTTAGTGGGCAAATCAGTATTTGAACAAAAAGACATCGATAATACGATGATCGAACTTGATGGTACTGAAAACAAAGAAAAATTGGGTGCAAATGCAACTTTAGCTGTTTCGCTCGCTGCTGCACGTGCTGCTGCTGATGAAAAGAAAATTCCTCTTTTCCAATACATTGCAGACTTACGTGGTCAAACCATTTTGACTATGCCTGTACCAATGATGAACATCATCAATGGTGGTTCGCATGCAGACAACAATGTGGATATTCAAGAGTTTATGATTGAGCCAGTAGGCTTCACTTCATTCTCTGAAGCATTACGTGCGGGTGCTGAAATCTTCCATTCTCTAAAATCAGTTTTAAACAAAAAAGGTTTAAACACTGCTGTAGGTGATGAGGGTGGTTTTGCGCCGAACTTACGTTCAAACGAAGAAGCAATCACTGTGATTCTTGAAGCGATTGGTCAAACGGGTTACAAAGCGGGTTCTGATATTATGCTTGCGCTTGACTGTGCATCTTCAGAATTTTACAAAAATGGTCAGTACATCCTTGCTGGTGAAGGCAATAAAGCATTCACAAGCAACCAGTTCTCTGACTATTTAGCGGGCCTTGTAAACCAATATCCAATTATCTCAATTGAAGATGGTTTAGATGAGTCGGATTGGGAAGGTTGGTCTTACTTGACGTCTATCCTTGGTGACAAAATCCAGTTGGTGGGTGATGACTTGTTCGTTACAAACCCGAAGATTCTTCAACGTGGTATTAATGAGAAAGTAGGTAACTCTATCTTAATTAAGTACAACCAAATTGGTACGTTGACTGAAACTCTAGATGCAATCTATCTTGCGAAAGAAAATGGTTATTCTACAGTGATTTCACACCGTTCTGGCGAAACTGAAGATTCTACGATTGCAGATCTTGCGGTGGGTACTGCGGCTGGTCAAATCAAGACAGGCTCACTATGCCGTTCTGACCGCGTAGCGAAATACAACCAATTGCTTCGTATTGAAGAATTGACAAATGCTGCTTACCGCGGTAAAGCTGAGTTTAAAGGTTTAAACTAAGCGACTGATGTCAATGTTCAATGTATTCGACTCGTTGATGAGTAAAGTACTACTAGGCCTTGCGATCATTTTGATCGCAGGGTTTCAGTATTTATACTGGTTTGGTGAGGGTGGTTATCAAGACCATTTACAACTCACACAAAAAATCCAACAACAAACTGAAATTAATAACGACTTAAAAGAACGTAATCGTGTCTTGGCAGCAGAAGTGTATGATTTGAAAAATGGTATTGAAGCCATTGAAGAGCATGCACGCTTGGACTTGGGTTTAATCAAACCTCGAGAAACGTTTATTCAAATGAGTACCATTAGTACTCAATATAAGCCTGTTTATATTGATCCTAACGCCCAAATTGATTTGCGAACCAATGAAGACGATGAGCCTGAAACCCCTCCAGCTACCCCATAAATTGTGGGCTATTATTCCTGCTGCTGGCTCGGGTAGTCGCTTTTCTCAAACTGAACTAAAACAATATCAAATGATTGGACAAAAGACCGTACTTGAACATACGGTTTTACGTCTTAATCAATTGCCCTTGCAGGGCTATGTTTTGGCGATTGGTTCAGATGATGATGTCGCTCAAAGTTTGCCTTTTACCAACATGGAAAAAGCACATTTCTGTGAAGGTGGTGCTGAGCGTGTAGACTCAGTGCTCAATGCGCTCAATTATCTTTCCACAATCGCTGATGCTGACGACTGGGTCTTTGTGCATGATGCAGCACGTCCATGTGTCACGCAGGATTGTTTATTAAAACTGGTTAGTACGGCTATTCAGTCCAATACAGGGGCGATTTTAGCTATTCCTGTTAGAGATACTTTAAAGCGTGTGATCTCAGCGCAAGATATTCAAGAAACCGTTGATCGTTCACAGCTTTGGCAGGCACAAACCCCACAGATTGCTAAACTGGGGGTGCTGAAAAAAGCAATTGAACATGCGCTAGAGGCACAAGCCTTAATTACAGATGAAGCCAGTGCTTTAGAGTTTGTTGGTGAAAAGGTTCAAGTCGTACAAGGGCGCTCCGATAATATTAAAATTACCTATCCAGATGACCTTGAGCTTGCGCGCCTGATTTTGGCGGCACAATAAAAATTATTTAGATTTATTGAGCTAAAACTACAGAAATATGGGTTTGAATGATGTTATCTAAAACACTTTGAACTTATAATTTGCCCTGTCTTTAGCTCATTCAATTTACGCAAATGATACCATCACAGCAGTATCGTTTTTTACGTCAGTCTTTACGTGACGGTAGAAGCATTAAACATGACTCATCTCGCTGGGCTAAATTGCATTTAGATCCATGGCTTTTATGCTTTCTGATTTTAAATGCCGTGTTGGGATTGTTGGTTATTTATAGTGCGTCAGCACAAGATATGGGCATGGTATTTCGCCAAGCCACGAGCTTTGCTGTGGGCTTCATTGTGATGATGATCTGTGCGCAAATCCCACCCAAAGTCTATCAGGCCATTAGTCCTTATTTTTTCATCTTCGCTGTGATTTTAATGGTATTGGTCTTGGTGGTGGGCGAAACCCGCATGGGAGCCAGACGTTGGATTAGTCTACCAGGTATTGGTAGCATGCAGCCTTCTGAGTTTATGAAGTTTGCCATGCCTTTGATGATGGCGTGGTACTTTGCAGGCCGCGCATTCCCGCCTAAGTTTATGCATATTGTGATTTCGTTGGGTATCATGATGTTGCCGTTTTTATTGGCAGCTTTACAGCCCGACTTAAACCTAGGTCTCTTGATTCCTGGTGTGTGCGTCATTTTCCTCAGCGGTATCTCTTGGCGGCTCATTGCTTTGGCCTGTGGAGCATTGGCTGTTGTCGCTCCCTTACTTTGGATGTTCTTTTTGCAAGAGTACCAAAAAAAGCGAGTGCTCACTTTATTTGATCCAGAGTCGGATGCATTGGGTGCCGGTTGGAATATTATCCAATCCAAAATTGCCATTGGTTCAGGTGGTTTAATGGGGAAGGGATTCACAGAAGGCACACAGTCACATTTGGGGTATTTGCCTGAGCACCATACCGACTTCATTATGTCAACGTATGCGGAAGAGTTTGGATTTATTGGGGTGTTCTTGCTGTTTAGTTTGTTTGCGGCCATTATCATTCGTTGTTTGATTATTGGTATGAACAGCTTCCATAATTTTGGGCGTTTATACGCGGGTGCTGTGGGCTTAACGTTCTTCTTCTTTGTATTGTTAAACTCGGGAATGGTGAGCGGGATTTTACCTGTAACAGGTGATCCATTGCCACTGATGAGTTATGGTGGAACCGCGGTGATTACCATGCTAGCGAGCATGGGCATTGTGATGTCAATTCATACTCATCGCTAAAGTCTAAAAGAATTAAGCCAGCGTATTGCTGGCTTTTTTGTGCTTAAAATAACAAGAAAACGCTAACGATTTTTGAGCTTTATAAAGCACCATATTGTTGCCATGTTTCGCCTGTATGCAGGCTATTATAATAGTTTTGTAGAGTATTCAAGTCATGGTATTGCCTATAGGCTAGTACTAAAAGCCCAAAAATTAAAGCCGCCTTCAATAGATTTAAATGCAAGTGCTGCTGTGAAAAATAGCCTAAGCTAAGTGCGGTGAGTATGACTGAGGGAAGAATGGCAATACTTTCAGGCTGAGAAAGAAGCCTCCAATCATTGAGATAAATCAGAATTAGAATGAGTCCAATCAATCCCATGTAGTTATAGATCTTTTTATTTACAGATGCTTTAAAAACAGTAACTGTTTGAAATATTAAAATCAGACCACTGAAAAGGTACGCACTTTTTCCACCAATAATCACACTATAGATTGCATTGAATAGGCAATAAGCCAACAACACGGATAGTACGAGAGAATAGAGTTTGGCATAGAGTGTGTGTGAAAAGGGGAGAATCTGTTTCATAATTTGCTCTATTGAAAACTCACATCATATTAAAAGAAGATTTGAAGCTTAACATGCTATTCGCTTCTTGCGGCGGTGGCATGTTTTTGTTGTGTTGTAGATGGTTTGAATAAATGTCGCGTACGAGTAGAACTTAGACCACAGATCATTAAACACAGCATCCCGCCAATAAATACTGCTGGCACTACCGAAAAATAGCGCGTCATTAGGCTTGTGTGTAGGGCACCGAGTTGATTGCCTGAAGTCACTAAGATGCCATTTAAAGCTGCTACACGCCCTAATAGTGCTTTTGGGGGGAGTTGCTGTAATAAAGTTTGCCGAATGATCATGCTGATGCTATCAAAGGCGCCAATCAAAACAAGGAAGAAGACTGAGAGCCAAACATGGGGGGATAGTGCAAAGGCCAAAGTGCACAAAGCAATTGCAAAACTACTATAGAGCATGTTTCTCCATGCATTTTTCATCGGAGAATAACAGGTCAATATCAACATCATGATACAGGCGCCAATGGCTGGAGCCGCTCTGAGTATACCTAAGCCTTCAACGCCTAGATGAAGGATATCGTGTGCAAAAATAGGCAGTAAGATAATGACACTACAAAAAAGCATAGCGCTGAGATCCAGCAACATACTCCAAAACATCAGTGGATGTTTAAAGATAAACAAATAGGCCTCTTTTAAGCTTTTGCTTAAATGTTGTTTATGCGTGCTAGGGAAGTCACGAGCACTTAATCCGAACAAGCAGATGCTACCCACGCAACACAAGAAAAAAACAATCAAGAGGGTTTTTTCAAGCCCAAGTTGGCCGAGTAAAAGTCCTGCGCATAAGGGCGCTAAAATGCCGCCTATTTGCCAAATGAGGGCAGTCCATGTGGCTGCATTGCTATAGGCTGACTCTGGGGTTAGAAAAGGGCGTAATGAATTAAAAGATGGGCTGTAAATACCTCTAAGTATGCCTAAGCAAAAGATGAGGCTATAAATGCCGCATAAAAGTGTATATTGTTGAATGTGCTGTTGTTGGTACTGAGAAAAAAGAACAATAAACAATAAGGGAATTAGTGTGCTACAGCTAAAACTCCACTGCACAATTTTTTGTCGGTTATAGCGGTCAGCCCAATCGCCACTAATCAGGGAGAGGCAAATAAAGGGAAGTAACTCAATTAAGGCAATCATGCCAAGGCTGAGTGGATTCTGAGTGAGTTGGTAGACGCTATAGGCAATGACGACTTCTTGAATCATGATGGCTAGAATTAAGCACAACTGATTGACACTCAGAAGTGAAAAATCACGTGAACGAAAAGCCAAAAAAGCGTCGGAATGGAAAAGCGACATAAACAGAATAGTTTCAAATATGAATTAAAAAAAGGATGGCGCAAAGTCCATCCTTTTTAGGGTTTAAAGCAGATTACTGTGCTTTTGCTACAGCAACAGTTTCGTCATTTGCAGCCTTAGCCATCGGTGTATATTTCAAACCCAAGGTTGTGCTGGTGTATTGGCGAACTTGATCAAGAAGAACAGGATTGGTGCTGAGTTCTTGTTGGTACGATTTTACAATTTCATGTAATTTCGGATTCCATTTACCTTCTACTTGTTGTGGGAATGCTTTTTCAAGCAAGCTCAACATAATATAAGGAGAAGTTGAAGCACCTGGTGAAGCACCTAATAGGGCAGTCACAGCACCATCTTGTGATGCAAAAATCTCGGTACCAAATTGCAAGCTTGCAGGTTTGCCTGGTTCTTTCTTAATGATTTGAACACGTTGACCACCTTGATTCATGCGCCAGTCCTCTGGTTTTGCATCAGGATAGTATTTTTTCAACTCATTAAAACGGTCTTCATCGGTCATCATGACTTGGCTAACTAAGTATTTCACCAAATCAAGATTTTCCATACCCACAGCGGTCATTGGTAAAACGTTGTTCTTCGTGGTTGATTTCAATAAATCAAGCTGAGAACCTTGTTTTAAGAACTTGTTTGAATAAGTTGCAAATGGACCAAACAACACATATTTTTTACCGTCGATATAACGTGTATCAATATGTGGAACAGACATTGGCGGTGCGCCTAATTCAGCACGACCATAAACTTTTGCAGTATGACCTTCAGTGACTTTTGGGTTGTCGGTCATTAAGAACACGCCACCTACAGGGAAGCCAGCATATTGCTTCGCTTCTGGTAAGCCTGTCATTTGTAAAAGTTTAACCGCTGCACCGCCTGCACCAATAAAGACAAAGCGCGTTTTCACGTGATCTGTTTTCCCTGTAGTGAGGTTTTTAAATGCAACAGTCCACGTTTTATCATCATTTTGGCTAATGCCAGTCACTTCAGTGGATGTTTGTAACTGGAAATTAGATTGTTTTTTAAGGTGATCGACCAATTGAGTGGTGATCGAACCATAGTTCACATCCGAACCTACATCCATGCGTGTTGCAGCTACTTTTTGTGCAGCATCACGGCCATTCATCACCAATGGTGCCCATTGTTTAATTTCAGCAGGATTCTCAGAGAATTTCATGCCATAAAACATTGGGTTTTTAACCATTGCAGCGTAACGTTTTTCGAGGAAATTCACGTTATCGCCCCAAACGAAAGCAATGTGCGGTACAGGGTTGATGAAGCTATTTGGTTGACCCAAAACCCCTTCTTTGACTTGATAAGACCAGAACTGTTTTGCAACTTCAAATTGTTCAGCCACTTTTACAGCTTTGGTAATGTCCATTTTCCCATCTTTTTCAGAGGTGTAGTTCATTTCCATAAAGCCAGAGTGGCCTGTGCCGGCATTGTTGAAGCCATTAGAGCTTTCTTGTGCAACTTTGTCGAGTCGTTCATACATGCGAATTTGCCAGTTTGGCTCAAGCTCGCTTAGATATGTGCCTAAAGTTGCACTCATGATGCCACCGCCAACTAAGACTGCGTCAACAACAGGCTCATTGTTGGTGGTTTGAATTTTTTTAGACGTGATGGGTCTAAATAAAAAGATCAGTGCTGCAATAATAAGCAGGACGATGAATACCAATAGGTATTTTAAAAATTTGTTCATGCGATTATGACCTTGGGGAGCAGGTTTTGGATCGCTTTATAGCGAAGAGAAAATAACAATTATGGTGATAGAGGTGCTTGTAAAAAATTAGCTTGGCAGAATTGAAGTAATACTTAAAAGCACAAGCATACAAAGATTAACGTTTGAAGCTATCACGCATTTTTGATTGATGTATATTTTAGACTAAATATGTATTGACTTAGTAATTTTTATTGTAAATGGGTTGGGTTGAATTATAAATATCAGTGATGTTTGTTTTTATTTATTGTTTTTATTGAATTTTATTTTGGTTTAATTTCTGCATTTAAAATGCAGATGTTGAATATCTATACAACTACTCAATATCTTAAACGTTTAAATGTCTAAGTTGAGTCGTAATATTAGTTTAAAAATCAAGCAATTTGTGATTATGTTGTTTTAGAAAATATGAATAATTGCCTGACCTAATTATTCTAAAGTTGAATAAAAGGTCAGGTTTTACACCATTAAGAGTTATGCGATTTCGGCGCGGTAAAATGGAGCAGTTGAACGTGGTAAAGCTTGATGACCACGTATTTGATCCGCGATTTTCTCAGCCATCATAATGGTGGTTGCATTTAAGTTACCTGTGATAATCAGCGGCATAATCGATGCATCCACCACACGTAAACTTTGCAGGCCATGCACGCGACCTTGTCCATCGACTACCGCCATATCATCTTCACCCATTTTACAACTACAGGATGGATGATAAGCCGTTTCGGCGTGATTACGTACAAATTCGTCTAATTCAGCATCGCTACTCACATCTTTTCCAGGGCTAATTTCTTCGCCACGGTAAGGATCAAGCGCAGGTTGCTGCATGATTTCGCGGGTGATTCGAATCGCATCACGAAATTCCTGCCAGTCTTGTTCTGTCGACATGTAGTTAAATAAAATACTTGGATGGTCGAAAGGATTCTTGGATGTCACATGTACGCGACCGCGTGAAGGCGAGCGCATCGAACCGACATGGGCTTGGAAGCCATGCTCTTTGACGGCATTGCTGCCATTATAGTTAATTGCAACAGGCAAGAAGTGGTATTGAATATTTGGCCAAGCAAACTCTTTGGATGATCGAATAAAGCCACCTGCTTCAAACTGGTTGCTTGCTCCAATCCCTGTTCCGTTAAACAACCACTCTGCACCAATTGCAGGTTGATTTTGCCATTTTAAAGCAGGGTAGAGAGAAACAGGTTGCTTACACTTATATTGTAAGTACATTTCTAAATGGTCTTGCAGGTTTTCACCGACACCCGGTAAGTCATGCACGACTGGAATGTCGAGAGACTGAAGTAAAGTACTTGAACCAACACCCGAACGTTGCAAAATTTGCGGTGATGCAATCGCTCCAGCACAGAGTAGAACTTCCTTATCGGCATAGACCTGAAGCAAGTTGTTTTGATTAGCACTTTGAATATATTCAACACCAATCGCTTGTTTGCCACTGAACAAAATTTGATTGGTCATGGCATGGGTGATAATGGTTAAATTCGCTCGACCTTTGGCCATATCTAAATAGCCACGTGCAGTGCTTGAGCGTCGACCTTTGGGGGTCACGGTTCGATCCATTGGGCCGAAACCTTCTTGTTGATAACCATTTAAGTCATCGGTGCGTGGATAGCCTGCTTGTACACCAGCTTCAACCATGGCATTGAATAAAACATTATTGTCTGCTTTAGGTGTGGCGACAGAAACAGGGCCAGCATCGCCATGATAGTCATTGCCACCAATATCACGGGTTTCAGCTTTTTTGTAGTAAGGCAGGCAGTCCGCATAGCTCCAATTTTCAAGACCTTTAAGGCTGGCCCATTGTTCTAAATCCATGGCATTGCCACGGATATAACACATACCATTAATGAGGGACGAACCGCCTAAGCCTTTACCGCGACCACATTCCATACGACGGTTGTTCATATGGGGTTCAGGGTCAGTTAAATATGCCCAGTTATAACGACGACCCTGTAAGGGATAGGCCAAAGCAGCAGGCATTTGGGTGCGAAAGTCGAGTCGATAATCAGGTCCGCCCGCTTCGAGTAAGAGCACCGAAACATCGGGGTCTTCTGTTAAACGAGCGGCCAGTACGTTACCCGCAGAACCTGCACCAATAATAATATAATCGTAGTGTTGAGAATGCATAATGATCCTTTTTCTATGGCAGGGCCACGTTGCATGAGAACGTGGCCACATGTTGAGTTGAGGATGAAAAAAAGAATAAATAAAAAGGAAGTAAGGATTTAGATAGTTAAAATTCAGACTTTAAAAAATACTTTGGTATTCACCCAGTTCAACTTGAACCGATTTGATACGGGTATAGTGTTCAAGTGTGGTGATGCCATTTTCACGTCCGACTCCTGACTGTTTATAACCCCCTACAGGCATCTCAGCAGGGGATTCGCCCCATGTATTGATCCAGCAAATCCCTGCCTCAAGCTGATGAATAATGCGATGCGCTTGGGAAATATCTTGTGTTACCACACCCGCAGCTAAACCATAACTGGTGTTGTTGGCACGTTGAATAGCTTCTTCAATACTGTCATAGCTTAAAATGCTCATGACCGGACCAAAGATTTCATCTTGCACAATGTGCATGTCGTCATGACAGTCGGTGAACACGGTCGGTAATACATATGCGCCCTGAGCAAGCGCTGCTTCAGTGGCACGTTGTCCACCAGTCAGTAAGGTCGCACCTTGTTGTTTGCCTGACTCAATATAAGACAAGACTTTTTCCATATGGGGAAAGCTGACTAAAGGTCCAAAGTTGGTTTCAGCCTGCATCGGGTCACCTATGCGGATACGTTTTACACGCTCAATCACTGCTTGTTCAAATGCAGCCTTGAGGGTTTGTGGTACAAACACACGGGTGCCATTGGTACATACTTGACCTGAGCTAAAGAAGTTTGCCATCACCGCAATATCGGCTGCGCGGTCAAGGTTGGCGTCGGCACAAATAATCAGAGGTGATTTGCCACCGAGCTCCATGGTGACTTCTTTGAGACTAGAAGCTGCAGCACTGGCCATGACCTTTTTACCCGTTGCCACACCACCTGTGAACGAAATTTTTTGGATATCTGGGTGTTCAGTCAACCATTGACCCACGTCAGCACCAAAACCCTGTACCACGTTGAAAACCCCAGCAGGTACGCCTGCTTCAGTATAGATCTCTGCTAACTTTAAGGCAGTAAGAGGGGTCACTTCGCTCGGTTTAAAAATCATGGCATTCCCAGCAGCAAGGGCCGGAGCTGATTTCCAAAGTGCTATTTGGATTGGATAATTCCAAGCACCAATGCCTGCCACCACACCTAAGGGTTCACGGCGTGTGTAGAAAAAACTACTTTCACGTAGCGGCACTTGTTCACCTTGAATGGCCGTTGCAAGTCCTGCGTAGTACTCTAAAACGTCTGCACCAGTGACAATATCGACGGTAGAGGTTTCACTGAACGCTTTACCTGTATCGAGTGTTTCTAGGCGTGCTAATTCGTCATTACGAGCGCGTAAAATATCGACTGCACGACGTAAAATACGGGCACGTTCGACCGCTGTTTTGGTAGCCCATTCACGCTGCCCTTGTACAGCACTTTGCACGGCTGCATCCACATCAGCTTTAGAGGCTTGCTGAATAGTGGCAATGACCTGACCTGTAGCAGGGTTGATACTGTCAAAGGTTTGACCACTGGTGGCATTGACATATTGTCCGTGAATATAAAGCGAGTGAAGCTGTACATCATTCATTTTGTTGTTCCTGCCGTATCTGTTGAATTAAGCGAAGTTGCATATCGACATAGTCGTATGCAATAGAACGTGCCAAATCACGATCAAATGCTTGATGACCACTTAAACTTCCACGTAACCATAAGCCATCAATCAGTGCTGCTAGCCCTTTAGCGGCTTGGCTTGCTTGTGACTTAGGCATGAGCTGCAAGAAATGAAACTTTAAATTTGAATAAAGACGTTGGTCATTAATTCGTTGCAGTCGACCTAAGTCGGGTAGGTGCATACTGGCAGACCAGAAATCGAGCCAAACCCGCATAGCAGTGTTGTTGACCTGACTGATGTCAAAGTTGGCATCAATAATGGCTTTGAGCGAATGTTCTGGACTGGGCTGCACCACCTTTGCCTTATAGCTTGCTGTGGTCTCGGCTAAGACATTCAGCATTTGGCGCATGCAACTGTGAATGAGACCTTGTTTATCACCAAAATAATGACTCACAATGCCCGTAGAAAGCTGTGCTTTTTTCGAAATTTGAGCAATGGTGGTGTTGGATAAGCCCACTTCATAAATGACTGCATAGGCAGCATTAATGATTTCTTCACGGCGCTCATGCTCAGGTTTTACTCTACGTTTATTCATGACAATCCAGAACAATTTACCTTAAATTTAAAGGCGTTAGATTCAATAACATACATGGAAAGCATCATAGCATTTTTTTATGATACTTTTTATTGATTGAACGTTCAATCAATAAAAAGTACACTTATGGTTAAATTCAAAGCAAAATACTGCTAAATTGCTTTGGATATTCCACATAACTGTTTATTTATCAAAAGGATGTGTCATAAGGGTTTAATCTCAGGACATCTTTCAGAAAAGTGAGCTGATGAGCTATAGGCTTACGGTTTTATACTTTTCTCGAGTTGAGAAAGCTCTTATAGTCATGTTGAAGGGAGACATGTGTAAGATTCCTATCAAAATATCGATGAACAAGGGTGGCTCACATTTTAAAACTGTGTAGCAAATGCACCGTATAAATGATTTAGACCTTCAGGTTTAAAGAAGATAGCGTTTTTATTTCTGATAAAAATACTGTCGTTTTCGTTAGTCGATTTTTAAGCTCTCGACCACGAGAAGTTTAAAAATTGGCTTTTGTCTTTTTTTATTTACTTTCTTGAGGATTGTATGGCGACAGATAATCCAAGAGCAGTTGATGATCAAACATTAGCGCCTAAAGACCGTTTAAATGGTGTGGTCTTTTACATTTCAGCTCTCATTATTTTAATTTTTTCTATTACCACCATTTTGTTTAATGACTTTGCTAATCGGACCTTAAATACAGTCTTGGCGTGGGTGAGTTCAACTTTTAGTTGGTATTACTTACTCGCAGCGACTTTGTATATGGTCTTTGTCATTTTTATTGCCTGTTCTCGCTACGGCAACATCAAATTAGGCCCCAAACATTCCAAGCCAGAATTTAGCCTTTTAAGTTGGTCTGCAATGCTGTTCTCAGCTGGGATTGGCATCGATTTGATGTTCTTCTCGGTGGCGGAACCATTATCCCATTATATGCATCCCCCTGTGGGTGAGGGGCAGACCCTAGAAGCTGCACGTCAAGGCATGGTGTGGACGCTGTTTCACTATGGTCTAACTGGATGGTGTATGTATGCCTTGATTGGCATGGCATTGGGATATTTTAGTTATCGCTATAACTTACCACTGACTATTCGCTCTGCTTTATATCCGATCTTTGGGAATAAGATTCATGGGCCGATTGGTCATAGTGTTGATACCGCAGCGGTCATCGGGACTATTTTTGGTATTGCGACGACCTGCGGGATTGGGGTGGTACAGCTGAACTACGGCTTACATGTGCTGTTCGATTTACCCGAAAACCTCTGGATGCAAACCGCATTAATTGTGGTTGCGGTGGCAATGACCATTATTTCAGTGACTTCAGGGGTGAATAAGGGACTGCGTGTTCTTTCCGAGATCAATATTTATGTCTCTGTCGGGTTGATGCTGTTTATTTTGTTTTTAGGCAATACCGAATTTTTACTGAATGCTTTTGTGCAAAATATTGGGGACTACATTAACCGTTTTCCAAGTATGACTTTGGAAAGTTTTGCCTTTCAACAACCCAAAGAATGGATGAACAGTTGGACATTGTTCTTTTGGGCATGGTGGGTGGCTTGGTCACCATTTGTAGGTTTGTTTTTAGCACGGATTTCACGTGGTCGAACCATTCGTGAGTTTGTTAGCGGAACGCTCATTATTCCTTTATTTTTCACACTCACGTGGTTATCAATATTTGGAAATAGTGCACTACATAGTGTGATTTTTGATGGTAATTTAGCCCTCGCACAGAGTGTCATTGCCAACCCAGCACATGGTTTTTATGACTTGCTGGCACAGTATCCGTGGTTTCCGTTTATTGCAGGTGTAGCCACAATTACTGGCTTACTGTTTTATGTGACCTCGGCGGACTCTGGTGCACTGGTATTGGGTAATTTCACCACTCAATTTACCAATGTCGATCATGATGCACCGCGATGGTTGAGTGTATTCTGGGCCATAGCGATTGGTTTATTGACCCTTGCAATGTTGATGGCTAACGGGATTACGGCACTACAAAATGCCACGATTATTATGGGGTTGCCGTTTAGTTTTGTGATGTTCTTGGTGATGGCAGGTTTGTATAAATCACTGCGGTTAGAAGACTACCGACAAGCCAGTAGCAGTTTAAATGCCGCACCCGTGGTGGGCAATGTCGACATCCTCAACTGGAAAAAACGTTTGTCCCGAGTCATGCACCATCCAGGAACAACTGATACTCGGCGTATGCTCGATGACATCTGCCGACCTGCGGTAATGGCCGTTGCAGAGGAAATGCAAAAACGAGGTATCGACATCAGTGTTCAAGAGAGTGCACTAGAAGAAGACCCAAATCTATATCATTTAGATTTGATGATACATTTGGAAGAAGAACAAAACTTTGTCTATCAAATTTGGCCAGTGCGTTATATCGCGCCGACCTTTAGTGAGCGTGGCAAACTGGGTAAACGGTTCTACTACCGTCTTGAAACCTATTTGTATGAAGGTTCTCAAGGCAACGACCTTGTTGGTTATACCAAAGAGCAAGTGATTAATGATGTGCTGGATCGTTATGAACGTCACATGACCTTCTTACATATCAATCGAATCAGTCCAGGGAATCGTCCCTTATTTCCAGACCCTCAAGGATAATTAGGAGGAACCATGTTGACCTCATATTTACATGCTTTTGCTTTGTTTTTCTCATTGCTGAATCCGTTTTTAATGAGTATTTACATGATTGGCATGATTCGGAACTCCGAAGCTAAAGTGTTTAATAAGGCCTTGATTCAGGGCTGTCTCATTGCCTTTATAGTATTTATGCTGTTTGCATGGGGCGGAGAAGCGATTTTTAGTAAATATTTAAATGTACGCTTTGAAGCCTTCCAAATATTTGGTGGTCTGATCTTCTTGGTGATTGGTTATCGCTACGTGTTTCAGGGAGCAGATACCATTGGTGAAATGCGTGGTGCGCCTGAGCATTTGGCAGGAACCATTGCGATGCCTTTTATGATTGGTCCAGGAACCATCAGTGCTGCTGTGGTGACAGGTATGGCACTGCCAATCAGTGGCGCGGCCATGATTATTTTCCTGACTTTGGCGTTGACCTGTGGCTTGATGATTTTAATGAAATTTGCGCATGACCATTTGCGTTATAAGCATGCCAAATATATTGACCGTTATGTTGATATTGTCGGGCGACTGTCGGCCTTACTGATTGGAACCATTGCGGTAGATATGATTATTAATGGCATTATTGGTGTCATGGCTGAAATGTAGAATTCACGAATAGCGGACCATAAAAAAGCCCTCAGTCAATGAGGGCTTTTTTATTTAACTGAAGAACCAAGTGTAATAACCCCAGATCATCAGTGGCCACGATAGAAACGGGCTAAACAGCCATTTCCAAATCCAGTGGCGTGGCACGAAGCCAACGCCGTGGATAAAACCACCTGAGATACCAATCATGATATACATCAGGGCACTGTGGCTATAGTGACCACTGTCATCCAACATAGCAGCAGGATGCACTAACAACACCGCTGCAAGTGGAAAGGCCAATAGGCAGGAAATTAGCATCGCAAATTTGTTCGGCTTTTTATCTACAGTTTGGTTTTCCATAGCAACGTCTGTCATGGTTTATTCCTCATCAAGGTCTTGATGATGTTCGATATACAAAGCACTGAGTACACCTGCAAAGCAAGCCATCAAAATGCCGAGAATCCATGCAAAATACCACATAATTTGATCTCCTTAGACACAGCCTTAGTAAAGGCTGTGTGAATTCTCTTTAATGTGTGTGTTGGTAATAACACCCCACATTTTGTAGTAACACCAAGTGGTGTAGCACAAAATGAGTGGGACAAAGATACATGCTGCAACTGTCATTACAGTTAACGTCGTTTTACTTGATACTGCATCCCACATGGTCAAGCTTGCAACAGGTTGAATGCTTGATGGCATTAAGAATGGGAACAGCGCAAAACCAGCAGTTAAAATTGCACCCACGACCGCTAAACTTGAACCTAAGAAGCTAAAGCCCGCTTTGTTTTTGCCAGCTGCCAGCACCACAATCAAACCACCTAAGATACCTGCGATAGGCGCAATCATGGTAATTGGGTAAGTCGAGTAGTTGTTCATCCAGCCATGATTGGCATTGGTCAAGACTTCTTTTGCCAAGGGGTTAGCAACACCGTTGGTGTCAAATGGAGTGACTAAGGTATAACCTTCGATTCCACCAAAGTACAACCAAGCACCAGCACCTAAGAAACAGATGAGGTAAACAATGCCCATAAGTTTCGTTGCTTGAGCTGAGCGTCTGCGTAAGTCACCATCGGTACGAAGCATGAGCCATGCACCGCCGTGTGCACATAGCATTGATAAGCTAACGAGACCGCAGACTAAAGCAAATGGGTTGAGTAGGGCAAAGAAGCTCCCTGTATAAGTTGAACGGACGGTATCATCTAAGCTAAATGGCACGCCTAAGAACATGTTCCCAAACGCCACACCGAAGACCAGTGCAGGCACAGCACCACCCACGGCTAAACCCCAGTCCCATGACGTACGCCATTTGGTATTTTGCAGTTTAGAGCGGTAGTCAAAACCTACAGGTCGTAAGAATAGGGCAAACAGTACCAACAGTAGCGCCCAATACATGCCTGAGAATGCTGTTGCATAAACCATTGGCCATGCGGCAAACAATGCACCGCCAGCAGTAATGAACCAAACTTGGTTACCATCCCAGTGCGGAGCGATGGTATTGATGGCCGCACGGCGTTCTTCATCTGTTTTGCCCACAAATGGCATGATCGCCATAGAGCCCATATCGAAGCCATCGGTGAGGGCAAAGCCAATCAGCAAGACGCCGACTAAAACCCACCAAATGATTTTGAGTAATTCATATTCGATCATGCTTGAGTCTCCTCATTACGAGCTGCTTCAAGTTTTTCAAAATGGTATTTACCAGTGTGAAGCGAACTTGGACCAAGACGTGAGAATTTGATCATTAAATACATTTCAATAATCAAAAGAACGGTATAGAACGCAGCTAAGGCAGCGATAGAACCCCATACATCACCTGTGCTTAAGCTCGATGCTGACAAGTGTGTAGGTAAAACTTCACCAATCGTCCACGGCTGACGACCTACTTCAGCAACATACCAACCTGTTTGTGCAGCAATCCATGGCAGAGGTAGAGCGAATAGTGCGAACTTCAGTAACCATGGTTTGTTTTCTGCATTGCGTTTTGCCACAGCAAAGGTTGCTAGAGCAAATAACAACAGCATAAGGAAACCAGATACAACCATGGCACGGAATGCCCAGAATAAGCTTGGTACGTGCGGAATCGTGTCTTTTGCAGCAGATTTAATTTGATCTTCAGATGCATCAACTACATTTGGTGTGTATTTTTTCAGCAGTAAGCCATAGCCCAAGTCTTTTTGAGTTTCAGCAAAGGCAGCTTTTAGCTCTGGAGAAGTATCACCCGCGCGTAGTTTTTCCAGTTGTGAGTAAGCTACCATACCGTTACGAATACGATCTTCGTGTTGTACGATCAAATCTTTAATGCCAGTCACTTCTTTGTCTAAAGAACGTGTTGCAATAAGACCCATCACATATGGAATTTTCACTGCATAATCTGTAGTCATGGTTTCTTTATTTGGAATACCAAACAAAGTAAAGGGTGCAGGTGCAGGGTGAGTATCCCATTCTGCTTCAATGGCTGCGAGTTTAGTTTTTTGAACATCACCCAGTTCATAACCTGACTCATCGCCCAGTAAAATCACTGAAAGTGTTGAAGCTAAACCAAAAATTGCGGCAATCGCAAATGAACGACGCGCAAAAGGAATATCGCGTTTTTTCAGTAAGTAGTAGCTTGAAATAGCAAGGACGAAAATAGCGCCTGTCACATAACCCGCAGACACGGTATGTACAAATTTTACCTGCGCAACTGGGTTAAAAATGAGAGCACCAAAATCTACCAGTTCCATGCGCATGGTTTCATAGTTAAATACAGAACCGACAGGGTTTTGCATCCAACCATTTGCAACCAGAATCCATAAGGCAGACATATTAGAACCGAGTGCAACTAGCCATGTTACACACAAGTGCTGCACTTTGGATAAGCGATCCCATCCAAAGAAGAACAGACCGATGAATGTCGATTCTAAGAAGAATGCCATTAATCCTTCAATGGCTAATGGAGCACCGAAAATATCCCCCACATAGTGTGAGTAATATGCCCAGTTAGTCCCGAACTGGAACTCCATGGTTAAGCCAGTAGTGACCCCTAAAGCGAAGTTAATACCGAAGAGTTTCCCCCAAAACTTGGTCATGTCTTTATAAATTTCTTTACCTGAAATCACATAGGTGGTTTCCATAATGGCAAGAATAAAGGCAAGCCCCAGTGTAAGTGGAACAAAAATAAAGTGATACATCGCGGTCATAGCGAACTGGAACCGCGAAAGATCGACCACGCTTTCAGATATCATCAACGTGTCTCCTTGATTGGGGATGGATTGCCTGCAATACGCTCAGCAACTTGATTGTCAAAATTTTTAGGAATAGTCGGGGCGTCAAACCAGATGTTCTTAATGACCATTAAAATAATCACCTTAATGATTAAAATGGCCACAATTTCTCTGGTGACTTTTTGATTGAGATTTTTGGGGACTAAGCTCATTTCACAAAGCCTATTTTTTAACTTGCTTTATATTATTAAACAAAAACATACAAAAGATAAATAGTCTTTAAACTTAAATAAAAAATATATTATTAAGTCTTTTAAATACATGAACTTAAAATAATGATGTGATGAAAAATAAACTAATATTTTTGTATTTTAAAGTTGACCAAATTACTTATGTTTTTATTTAAATACTTGACTAAAATACTTGTATATATTTATCTTAAATCCGACTAAAACGCTTATATTTAACGTTTATCGTTATTTTATTGATAATTCGTCTTAAGAATATAAAAGTGATAGGGCTTTTAAATGATGGATTTTAACGGATATGAATCATGGATGATTTGATCTGTTGCATATACCACAAGGAAATTAGGAATTGAAAATCGAATTCATATTAAAAAGTCTTTTATTGTGTCATATAAGCTTGAAGGCAGAGGCGGGGAGTAAAATTCTCATCCTGAGCTTATTTTGCGCAAATATTTTTAAATTGTAGAAAGCTGGATTGTGAATGAAAGATTGCTATAAAAGATTGAACAAGAAGATGAGGCAAGGGTTCGATTTAAACAACGCGTTGTGAGGCGTTTTTGGAGGCTGACGCTGTATCAAGATCTTGGTAGGTTAGGCATGGCAAAGGATAAACTTGCTCATAAAGGCGTACAGCGTTGAAATGGGATCAGATGGAGTGCTTGTTTAGCGCGTACTTTCACCACTAAAAAGTTGATTGGATTTTGAAATTTTCTTTGCTATGTAATGTGACTTTTTTAGACGAATGAGAATAATTTGTGACTGAAATTCAAGTTCACCAAACTCAGGTTCAACTTGCACATAGTGTAGCTGACCATATTCATCGCGAACGCGAGCTTGAGCCGAAAAACCAGGACGTGCATTCCCGCTGGAGATAGTCGCCAGACGACCCAGTAAGTTGGTTTGTTTTTTATCAGGTCTGGGTTTAATAACTTGATCCAAACAGTGGATCATAAAAACGGTAAAGAAAATTGCAATAATTAGCGCGGGCAAGATCAGATAGTAAGCCGAAGTAAACGCTTGTTCTTTGGCGTAGATGCAGAACTGAAGGAAATAACCTGCAACACTAAAATTAAGTAAGAGAAAAACGACAATCAGCACTTTAGAAAACTTAACGTCCAGCAGTGGAGATTCAGTCAGTTTTTGCGGCGAGAGCCTTTTGAGGAAATGACTTGGGCGGGATTTAAAAAAGTAGCCTAAGGTTTCCACCATGCTGAGTATGACTAAAGTCAATAAGCTGAAATGAAAGAGCATCAAGTCAGGGTGATGTAACAACTCATACATGGTGCACGTCCAATTTCATTATTCTTCTGTGAGATAAATCCCACCGTCAGAATGCACGGTAATCGCTACTTTTTCAAGTGCTTCGCCTTGGCATGGGCCAGAAATGCATTCACCTGTTTCCACCATAAATAGCGCACCATGGGTCGAACATTCAATAAATTCTTGGTCGCGGTCTAAAAACTGGTTTTCCAAAAATTCAAGTTCAACTTGCAAATGTGGGCAAATGTTTTGGTAAGCAAAGAAGGCACCGTCACGTTGGGTGATAAAAATCGTATCCCCTTTAGGTGTTTCAAAAGAACGCGCTTCGCGTTCTGGGATGTCTTCTGTCATGCAAATTTTTTGCATCATGCACATTCCTTTTGCAGTTGTTGGAGCAATTCGGCGTAATCTGCCACAGCTAAACGAGGGCCAAACTGAGACACCACTTCACTTGAAATCAAAATTGCAAGTTGCGCAGCTGTATGTAAGCCTAAGCCTGCATTCACAGCATAGAGGAAGGCACCAGCAAAGGCATCACCTGCACCATTGGCATCGATAGCGTGTACTTTACGACCCGCGACATTAAATGTTTCTTGTGCATTTGAAATAAGTGCACCTTCAGCTGAAAGCGTAATCACCACATGCTGGCTTAGTGTTTTGAGTTTTGCTAAAGCCGCCTCAACTGTTTCAGTTTCGGTGTACATCATGGCTTCTTGTTGGTTACAGAACAATAAGTCCACACCATCTGCAATCATTTCATCTAGACCATGACGCGCGTATTGCACCATCGCAGGGTCAGATAGGGTTAATGCAATTTTAACACCATGAGCTTTGGCAATTTCACGCGCCTGCTTCACAGCTAAACGTGCGCTATCGCTGGTTGAAAGATAACCTTCGATATAGAGCCATTTCGCTGTTTTTAAGGGTTCAAAGTCAATTTGTTGCTCAGTTAACTCGGCCGTGATCCCCAAATAGGTATGCATAGTGCGTTCAGAGTCTTCACTGACTAAAACCATACACGTGCCTGTTACGCCTTCACTGATTGATTTTTCAGTGTTTTTAATGCCTGCTTCGTGTAAACCATTGAGGTAAGTTTGCCCTAGCTCATCATTACCCACGCGGCATGCATAAAATGCTGAACCACCCAAGGCACTAAAAGCAACGGTGGTGTTGGCTGCTGAACCACCTGAAGCCTGACCTTTATAGCTTTGTGTTTCTTTTAATTTTTTGTAAAGATCTGCTTGTGTTTCACCATCAGTTAACTGCATAGTGCCTTTTTGCAAATGTTGTTGAATAAGGAAGTCGTCAGAGACTTTAAATTCTTGGTCGATTAGTGCATTACCAATTGCAAAAAGATCAACAGTTGCCATGTCTTTTTTCGTCACGTATTGAAAATAAAGCGACATTTTACACCAATGCTCAAGATTGCTGTAGTTTGTTGAGGAAAATTCATTTTATTTACGTGGCAAATGTAGTGAAATGGCTTTGCTCATATTCAAGGAAGTTTAGATGGAAATTTTAATTCAAGCGGCAGAACAATTACCTCCTCAAATACAAGCTTTGGCACAACTCGCAGCAAAAGAAGGATATGAACCGTTGACCCGCTTGATCGAAGAATATCAAAGTGGAAAAAATCGTTTTGATCAAAAGGGTGAAGTGTTGTTATTGGCCTACGATCAAGACCAATTGATTGCCTGTGGCGGTTTAAATCAACAATGGGGTGAAAATGAAATCGAGGCGCGTATTGGGCGCGTACGCCGTTTTTATGTACATCCTAAATACCGTAAGAGCGGTGTGGGTCGTCAGTTGTTGGCGCATTTAGAAAAATGTGCGCGTCCAAACTTTTCTGCACTGTGTTTAAATACCGCAGATTTATCCGCAGCCAGTTTTTATCAAAAGCAAAACTATGTTTTTGTGGAAAATCACCCGAACTATAATTATTTTAAATATCTCATCTAGTTTTACTTTTTGAGAACGCTTCCCTCAAAAAGACTGAAATTTGGAAAGCAGTGAGATGCTTTTCAAATTTCCAGCAAATTACTCGGGTTTTCAGCGTGAAATCTTTTGACAACTAAAGCTATAATGCAGGCAGTGTATTAATTATTGTTAGGAGATCACATGACTGTAGATGTCACTGAAACCATTTCTCAAACTGTACATCCTGCGTTTCAGTTGGTACGTCAACACCATGTTGAAGCTTTAGACATTTTAGTGTCTGAATATAAACATAAAGTCACTGGGGCAGTGCATTATCACTTGGCTACCAATCATGATGAAAATGTATTCTTGGTTGCCTTTCGCACCCAACCTATGGATTCAAAAGGCGAAGCGCATATTTTAGAACACACAGCACTATGTGGTTCGGAAAAATTTCCTGTTCGTGATCCGTTCTTTTTAATGATTCGTCGTTCACTGAACACTTTTATGAACGCCTTTACTGCGGCGGACTGGACAGCGTATCCATTTGCGACTCAGAATAAGAAAGATTTCCAAAATTTACTCGAAGTGTATTTAGATGCGGCTTTTGCAGCCAATTTGAATCCACTGGATTTTGCTCAAGAAGGAATTCGCATTGAGCTTGAAAACGGTGAGCCTGTTTATAAAGGTGTGGTTTTCAACGAAATGAAAGGGGCAATGAGTTCGCCTTCAGACCAGTTGTATCATCAGTTAGCGCATCACTTATTCCCTGAAACCACTTATCACTACAACTCAGGTGGCGACCCTAAAGATATTCCGGATTTAACTTATGATGAGTTAGTGAGTTTCTACAAGTCACATTATCACCCAAGTAACGCAGTTTTCATGACCTTTGGTAATGAGCCTGCTTACAATCTACAAGAGCAGTTTGAAACTTTAGCCTTGGCGAAGTTTTCAAAAGGTGAAACGCTCTTTTCTAAAGAAGAGCGACGTTTGACTGCGCCGCTAGAAGTGACTGAAACTTATGCGGTAGATGCAGAAGATTTAAAAGACAAAACTTATCACATCATTTCATGGTTATTGCCTAAAGCCAGTGAAATCAAACTACGCTTAGGTATGCGTCTTGTCGAAGGTGTGTTGTTAGAAGATTCAGCTTCTCCGTTACGTCATTACCTTGAGACCTGTGGTTATGCACAGTCTACTGGCCCGATTATGGGAGTAGATGATTCAAACTACGAAATGACCTTCTACTGTGGCGTACAGGGTTCAAACCCTGAACATACAGCTGAGTTTAAAGCAGGTGTGTTTAATGTTTTAGAAGACGTCGCTTCAAAACCTGTCGATCAAAACATGGTGGATGCGATTTTACATCAAATTGAATTGCACCAACGTGAAATCAATGGCGATGGCATGCCTTATGGCCTAAGCCTGATTTTAAATGGTTTAGGCAGTGCAATTCACCACAGCGACCCAGTCACTGTATGGGATGTAGACTCAGCCATTGCTGCGGTAAAAGAAGAACTGAAAGATCCAATGTGGTTGTCAAACTTAATCAAAACCTATTTGATTAATAACCCGCACCGTGTACAAATGACTTTGGTGCCTGATGCTAATAAGTCTGCAGTGGAAGCGGCGGCAGAAAAAGCACGTTTAGCCGAAATTGGTGCGCAGCTAACAGACGCTGAAAAAGCAGAAATTGAAGCACAAACTGAAGCACTTAAAGTCCGTCAAGATACCCCAGATGACCTTAATCTTTTGCCGAAAGTGGGCTTGGAAGATGTGCCTGCTGAACTGCAAATTGTACAAGGGCAGTTGCGCGAGATTATCTCAAATCGTATCGATTATCCGTTGAATCTTTATCATGCAGGTACCAACGGTATTTACTACAACCAAGTACTGATTCAGATTCCGCAAGATGTAGTGCAGTCACCTTACTTTAACTTGCTGTCCATTTTGATGGGTGAAGTTGGTGCAGGTCAGTATGACTATCTTGAACTACAACAACTACAAACTGCGGTGAGTGGTGGTTTAGGGATGGGCGCCTCTTTACGTTCTCAAGTGAATGACAAAAATCAAATCAGTGCATGGTTAACGCTGACCACAAAATCGTTGGTGAGTAATTTTGACAGTATTGCTTTGTTGAAGTTGGCATTTGAACAACTTCGTTTTGACGAAAAAGATCGCATTGTTGAGTTATTGCAACAACGCAAAACCCGTTGGGCATCACGTCTTTCAGGTTCAGGCCACAGTTATGCCATGCAAATTGCAGGACGTAACCACAGTGCTTTGGCAAAACGTGATTATCACAACACGGGCTTAGGTGCATTAAACTGGTTAGGCGATCTAGTCAGCCGTATAGAAAAAGATGCAGCAGCTTATGATGATTTGATCAATGAATTAAAAGCGATTCATTTAAAACTTTTACAAGCACCAAAACAGTTCTTACTGGTGTGTGAAGAACATCAGTCAGACCGTTTGGTTGAAGAAGTTCAAAATGTGTGGGACAAGTTAGCTATTCCTGAGCAAACTGTGACTTTAAAAGCTACAGAGCAGATCGATACCGATGCAGATGAGGCGTGGTTAATTCAAGCCAATGTTCAATTCTGCTCATCAGCTTATCAAGCCGTTGAGGTGTCACATCCAGATGCTGCACCGCTGATGGTACTGGCGGCGTACTTGCGTAATGGTTTCTTACACAGTGCAATTCGTGAAAAAGGTGGGGCTTATGGTGGTGGTGCAAGCTATGATGGCAACGCATGTTCATTCCGCTTCTATAGTTACCGTGACCCGCGTTTGGCTGAAACTTTCAATGACTTTGAAGCCAGTGTGCAATGGTTGCTCAATACTGAGCAAAAACCACATCAGCTTGAAGAAGCAATTTTAGGTTTGATTGCGGGTATGGACAAACCAGGTTCACCAGCGGGTGAAGCGATTACGGCATGTTATGCACTTTTACATGCACGTACACCAGCCTTCCGTAAGCAGTTACGTAGCCGTCTTTTGGCTGTGAGTTTAGAGGACTTGCAACGTGTGGCGGTACAATACTTGCTTGAACAAAAACCAACGAAAGCTGTGGTTGCACCTATGGCGAAGCGTGATACTTTAATTGAGTTAGGTTTTAGTATTCAACAAGTTCAGTAAAACAATAAGAGGGTCGTATGGCGTTCAAATTATTTGAGCGTTCAACTTTAGTACTGGGCATGACTGTGCTCAGTACTTTGGGTGTCGCTAAAACACATGCACAAATTTCCGAAGTACCTGCAGCTCCTGCAACAGCCGAGGCATGTGTTGCATTGGCATCGAATGCAGACCGTTTGGCTTGTTATGATGCATTATTCAAAATTCCTGAAGCAGTAAAGCCACGCATTGTTTCTGAGCAACGTGCAGCCATGGAAATTGCGCCAGAACCTGAAAATATCACAGGGAAGATTGCACAAAGTGTAAGCTCTGTCTTTGCTTCGGAAGGCCCTAAAATATCGCCAAATTTATCTTTAATGGATAGCCGTTGGGAGCTTTCACCAGAAAGTAAATTGGGGACTTGGAATATTCGTGCCTACCAACCTGTGTACTTAATGCCTGGTTTTTGGACAACGGATAAAAATGAATATCCACAAAGTCCAAATCCGACCAATACGGTGGATGAAGATCAGAACCTAAAGTCAATGGAAGCGAAATTCCAACTGTCTTTAAAAACCAAAGCTGTTGAAAACCTATTTGGGGACAATGGCGATGTTTGGTTGGGTTATACCCAGTCTTCTCGTTGGCAGCTTTATAATAGTGATGAATCACGTCCGTTCCGTGAAACGAACTATGAGCCTGAAGCCAGTTTGGTTTTCCGCACCAATTATGAATTGTTGGGTTTAAATGGCCGCTTGCTGGGATTAACTTTCAATCATCAGTCTAATGGTCGTTCCGATCCGCTGTCACGTAGTTGGAATCGTGTCATGTTGAATGTGGGTTTTGAAAGAGACAACTTTGCGCTCATGCTGCGCCCTTGGTATCGCTTAGACGAAGATGCTGGTGATGATAATAACCCTGATATTAAGGATTATGTCGGACGGGGTGACTTAACAGCATTCTACCGTTGGAATGAACATGATTTTTCACTCATGCTTCGCCATAGTTTAAAAGGTGGCGATGATTCACGTGGTGCTGCACAGTTTGATTGGGCTTTTCCTATTTCAGGGAAGTTGCGTGGCCATTTCCAGTTGTTTGATGGTTATGGCGAAAGTTTAATTGATTATAACCACCGAGCGACTTATGTGGGCTTGGGCGTGTCCTTAATGAATTGGTACTGATTTAGAAACATAAAAAAACCACGTTTGATACGTGGTTTTTTTTATGTTTAAGTGTTAGGTTTCTTAACCAATTTGAATATCGGCAGTTGGATGTTTTAAACGGCTCTTTTTCGGCGTCGCTATTAGGTAGGCCAGTGTTAAAGGACCTAAACGACCTGCAAACATCAAGAGCATCAGAATAAATAAACTTGCAGGTTGAAGTTCACCCGTGATGCCGCGTGACAAACCGACCGTACAAGCAGCGGAAATGGCTTCAAATAACAAATCCATAAACTGATGATTAGGTTCGATTAAAGATAAACTAAAGATGCCTAAAAAAATAAGTGCTGCAGTAATAGAGACGACAGCCATCGCCTTAAAAGAGGTTTTTTGAGAAACAGAGTGATTGAACACACGAATTTCATCTTCACGTCTAAGGAAGCTAATCACGCTGAGTAAAACAATAATAAAAGTACCTACTTTAATCCCGCCTGCGGTACTCATCGAGCCGCCCCCAATGAACATCAGTAACATGGTCACGAGGGTCGAGGCATCTTTCATTTGTGCCAAATCGAGGCTGTTAAAGCCCGATGAACGAGGCACGGTGGCATGGAACCATGCATTTAAAGCTTGGTCACCTAAGCTCATTGGCGCTAAAGTGAGGGGATTGTTCGATTCAATTGCCCATAAAAGAACAAAAGCAATCAGGTTCAAACCTGCAATGGTGGATAAAATCAGTTTGCTATTGGTACTTAAGCCTTTCCAACGTTTGCTGCGTTTAATGTCCATTAACACCACAAAACCTGTCCCACCAATGATGTATAGCATACTGATGGTAAAGGTAATGAGATACTGGCCCGAGAAGCTCATTAGACTGTTGGGAAACAGTGAAAAGCCACCATTGTTAAATGCGGATACACTATAAAAAGCCGCATAAAACAGAGCTTGATTGAAGTTGTAATCTTCTAACCATGCAATGGTCAAAATAACCGTGCCGATCGCCTCAAAAAATAAGGAATACAGCAGTACCCCTTTAATGGTAAAGGATACTTTGGATAAGCTGGTTTGACCAATGGTCTCTTGCGCCATGATTTGTTGCTTTAAACCGAGTTTGGTCGACAGACTCAGTGCGGCTAAAATTGCGAAAGTCATAAAGCCTAAGCCACCAATTTGAATCAGCAGCATAATGATGATTTTACCTGTTACGGTAAAAGTTTCACCGACATTCACCACAGAGAGTCCAGTAATGGTGACTGCTGAGCTGGCGGTGAACAAAGAGTGAATCCAACTGAGTTCACCGTGGTGTGAAATGGGTAACTTTAATAATAGAGTCCCAATAATAATAAAGCTCAAAAAACCCAAAGCCAGCAGGCTGGGCGGGCTTAAATTAATGGTACTGTTTTGCGGGGTTTGCCAGTCTTTGACTTTTTTCATGATTTGAACCGTGCTGAAAGACGACGTAATGTTTCAACTAAACCTTCAACAACTAGAATATCACCCACTTGTAAAATTAAATTGGGGTCAATGCTGTACAAAACGTCTTTGCCACGTTTATGGAGTAATGTTTTCACATCAGGTGCTTGATCCATCAATTGGTGGAAGCGAGTCCCTTGTAGTTTTTCATCAATTTCAATTTTGACAATATAGTGATTATCTTCAAGCGCCATATAGCGACTGACCATGGGGTAGCATAAAGACTGCGCAATCCGCACGCCCATGTCCTCTTCAGGGTGAATAATTTTACTAATCCCTAAATGGCTTAAAATCATATGGTGCGACTTTGATTTGGCTTTGACCCAAATTTTTTCAACCCCAATATTTTTGAGGTGCAGTACACACAAAATACTGGCTTCAATATTTTCACCAATTGCGACCACCACGGCATCGCAGTTTTTAATATTTAATTCATCGAGGACATGTTCATCTGTTGCGTCGGCGATGACAGCATGGGTCACCTGCTCAGAAATATTTTCAACATATTTTTTTTCACTATCGATACCAATGACATCATGTCCCAGTTCAATGAGTTGAGTTGCAACTGTGGCTCCAAAGCTTCCTAAACCAATCACTGCAAATTGTGCCATGTCATCTTTCCTTTAAATTTTTTTATACGTCGATTGTTAACGAATGTTGTGCCAAATTTCACAAGATGTCATCTTTATACAGACACGCTATTTTCGATCAACCGCGCTTTGCCTTATACCAATATATCACTCATCCAAAGGAGTATATAAATGCGGAAGACACTGTATGAATCCCTCAGGATCGCGTTTCCAGAATTGAATGATACCGCAATTCCAGAAGAACAAGATGAGTTCGAGCACTTTGTACGTTGGTTGAATAGCTATTATTCAAACATTCAAAAAATAGAGCTTGATGATTTTCGACAAAATGGTATTGATGAATGCCATCGACTTCAACAATTAGGTATTGACTTAGACGAGCTGAAAAACCAAATCAATGATGATATGGCGTCTTTTTATCAAATGTATGAGAGTGAGGAAGAAGAAACCTCAGACATGCATGGTTATGATTTTGAGTTTAGTTTTGATGTTATTTTTAACCACATTAAAATTTTTATTGAGCCTTATGAACTCAGTTTGCTGGTTATCGAGCGGGAAAACCCTTATTGGCTGTTGGTGCCGCATAATGATGAGCTGATCGATAGAATTATTGTTACGTATAACCACACGTTCGGAGATGAAGAGCCGATGCAGCTCATAGAATAAAACCGCCTCGAAGGGCGGTTTTATGTATGTATTGAATCTTTTATTTTAAGAAACGTTGATAACCTAGGTTATTGGTAATTTCTTCATATGGATACGAAATACTTTCTAAAGTTTCAATCAAACCATCTGGGTTTTGTTTCGCATCACTTGCTTCTAAACCGACGAGGACACGACCTTCCGCTGCACCGTGGTTACGGTAGTGGAATAGGGTAATGTTATGTGTAGGGCCAAGGCGTTCGAGGAACATTAACAGTGCACCTGGACGTTCAGGGAACTCAACACGGAACAAACGCTCATTTTCAAGGTCTGCATGCCCACCAATCAGATAGCGAATATGCAGTTTTGCTACTTCATCATCAGATAAGTCATCGACATCGAACTGAGTTTTGAGTGCTTCAAAAATATCGTGACGCTCTTTTTCACCGCCTTTTAAGCTAATGCCGACAAAGACTTGTGCTGCACTGGCATCACTCGCACGGTAGTTAAACTCGGTGATATTACGACCTTGTAGTGCTCGGCAGAAATTCAGGAATGAACCTTTTTTCTCTGGAATGGTCACAGCAAAAATAGCTTCTTTACGTTCACCCAATTCAGTACGTTCTGCAATATAACGTAAACGGTCAAAGTTCATGTTTGCACCACATACAATTGAGACGATGTTTTGCCCAATCAGCTCGTGAGTTTCAACATATTTTTTAATCCCTGCCAAAGCCATGGCACCCGATGGTTCAACGATGCTACGACATTCATCATAGGTGTCTTTAATTGCAGCACAAATTTCATCGGTATTGACTAAAACCACTTCACGTTCAACGATCGGACCTGAGTTATCCGACTTTTGTAATTGAATCACTTCAAATGGTTTTTCACCAATCTGCGCCACAGCCGTACCGTCGGCAAATAAGCCGACTTGAGGCAGTACAACACGTTCACCAGCTTCAAATGCGGCTTTTAAACAAGCAGATTCGTCATATTCAACAGGAATAACTTTGACATGTGGTGCAACATCGCCTAAGTAAGCTGCTACACCAGCAATTAAACCGCCGCCGCCAACAGCGACGAAAACGTAGTCGACATCGCGCCATTGACGCAAAATTTCATTGCCAATCGTACCTTGACCTGCCATGACCAGTTCATCGTCATAGGGTGGGATAAAGCTCATACCGTCTTCTGCGGCACGTTGAATTGCATATTTGTTTGCAACATCAAAAGAGTCACCGTGGAGAACCACTTCACCGCCTAAGCGTTTGACTGCCTGAACTTTAATATCTGGGGTGGTTTTCGGCATCACAATAATGGCACGAATGCCGAGTTTTTTACCTGACAGTGCTACACCTTGGGCATGGTTGCCAGCAGATGCAGTAATCACACCACGTTCAAGTTGAGCTCTAGGAAGTTGGCTAATGCGGTTATAGGCACCGCGCAGCTTAAATGAAAAGACGGGCTGTAAGTCTTCGCGCTTAAAACGAATGTTGTTATTGAGTTTCTCACTAATTCGAGGTGCCGCTTCGAGTGGAGTTTCGATTGCAACATCGTAGACTGTTGCTTGTAATATTTGTCGAACCAAACGAGACAGCATGTTAATTTCCCATTTAACAGTTTAAAATAGAGGATCATTGTAACAAACCCCTGTACATTTGGGCTGTAAAATCAGCAACAAATGTCAAAAAATAGTTGAGCCAAATTATGAGTCTGTATGCTACCCAAGACGAAAAAAAGCAAGCTGCTGCAAAAGCTGCCTTAAAGCACTTACCTAAAGGTGGCATTTTAGGGGTGGGTACAGGCAGCACCGTGAATTTCTTAATTGAGCTTTTGCCCGAGCTTCAGCTTGAGGCGGCTGTGGCAAGTTCAGAAGCAACGGCTGAGCGCTTAAAGAAATTAGGCATTGAAGTGGTTGATATGAACTCTGTCGGCGGTTTAGATGCCTATGTAGATGGTGCAGACGAAATTGACCGTCATATGCATATGATTAAAGGTGGTGGGGCTGCACTGACTCGCGAGAAAATTGTAGCTTCAATTGCGAGAAAATTTGTTTGTATCGTTGATGACTCTAAGTGGGTTGATCAATTGGGCCGCGACTTCCCACTTCCGATTGAAGTGATTCCAATGGCTCGTTCGGCTGTGGCACGTAAAATTGTAGCGCTCGGTGGTGATCCTGCTTACCGAGAAGGCGTGGTGACGGATAATGGTAACGTGATTTTAGACGTTTATAACTTAAATATCTTAAATGCGCTTGAGCTTGAAAAAACCATTAACGACATTCCAGGTGTGGTGTGTAATGGTATTTTTGCAATCAATAAAGCAGATGTGGCAGTTGTTGCAACAGACAGCGGTATTGAAGAACGTACCGCTGTTTAATTTTAAATCTTCTCTAAGCTCTTCTTTGAAAAAGAGGGGCTAAAAGCAAAAACATTTTTATCTTATGTTTTTCTCCCTCCTTTCAAAAGGAGGGTCGGGAGGATGATTCAATAAAAGAATAATATTAATGACCTTAGCAGACCTACCTGAAATTCAAATCACCCATCATGCACGTGCGACCCGGTTACGACTTCGTGTTGAACCGACTCAAATTCGTTTAACCGTGCCTAAGTTTTGTAGTAAACGGCAAATTCAGGATTTTTTAAATCAATCTGAACAGTGGATGGTTGAAACTTGGCAGAAGCAGCAAGCCAGTCTGGTACAGATAGATCGAACCCTTCCCACAGAGTTGCGGTTATTTAATCGCCAAAACACTTTAACGGTGAGCTATCAAACACAAAAAAATGCGTATATTTTGGATGAGCACAATCACCAGCTTTGGATCAGTGACCGTCAGCCTGAAAGTTATTTAAAATCTTTTGTGATTGTATATGCCAAACAGCACTTGCCTATTTATTTGCAACAGATTAGTCATGAAACTGGTTTAAAATTTGCACAATGTTCAATTCGTCAGCCCAAAACACGTTGGGGGAGTTGTAGTGCCAAACACGACATTATGTTGAACAGTGCTTTAGTGTTGTTTCCTGAAGCCATTACGCGTTATGTCTGTGTGCATGAACTCGCACATACGCAACATTTTGATCATAGTGCACGCTTTTGGGCGGAAGTTGCCAAATATGATGCTGCTTTTCAACAGCATCGAAAAACCTTAAAAACAACCGCATTGCCGCATTGGTGGGCAGGCGTTTAAAGTTAATTTTACGTACAAAATTTAAAAATAATTTCTTCTGATTGATTGAGCGTGAGTCAAAAAATGCTCTAAACTTCATGATCTAAGGTAAACATTCCTCAATTTCAGTCCAAAGACCTCAAATGTGAATTTTACAGATATCCACTATTTTATATTAATTGTTCCAGCTTGCCTGATTTTAATGGGAAGCTTGCTTTTAATATGTCATTTTGCTTTTAGGGCTCCCTCATATTTATTGTGGCTCTGGCTTGGATATATTGTGCCTTCGTTTTCTGTGGCGGCACAAAGTTTTATGTCGAATAAACAGTTGGCTTTGTCGGCACCCATTTTAGGCAGTATGTATTTGTTTGGTGCATGGGCCAGCGCTTATGCCATGGGCTTAAGAAAGAACGCTAATGCACGTCCATATTGGTGTCTTGCCTTGGTCGTGATGGCTTTACTTTCACTCAGTTATTATTCCTATGTAGATGATCAACTGTGGATCAGAATGCTGATTTTGAACATTTCAATTGCATTGGTTGAGTCTTTGGTTTTGTTTTCAATGTTTAAACATTATCAAGGGATTGATTTGCTCAATAAAATAGTCGACTTTTCCTACTTGTTTATTGTGCTGTATACCTTTGTTCGCGGAATCATTATTTTTCTCTTTTTAAGAAATATCGAAGCAGACATGCTGGCAAACTCAGTCTGGTGGTTGATGATGCTTGCTGCGAGCATTATCTTAAGTATGTGGTTTGCAATAGTGCTGCTCGGAACCTTGGTGCGCGATATTATCCATCAACTCAATGATGAGCGGCTAAGAGATCCGCTAACACATTTATTCAATCGACGTGGTTTTAACGAAGCCGCTAAACGAAAGTTGCATCAGCTCTCTAGACAGTCTTATTTCTTGCTCATGTGTGATATTGACCATTTTAAGAAAATTAATGACACCTATGGGCATTTGGTGGGTGATCAAATTTTACAACAAGTCGGTGAAATTATTGGGCAAAATGTTCGTACGCACGATTTAGTAGGGCGTTTCGGCGGAGAGGAGTTGATTGTCTTATTGCAAATTGATGACCCCACGCTGGCTTATAATATTGCCAATCGTATTCGTTTAGGTATTGCCGATGCACGATTATCCTCAAAAAATATTGCCGTGACAGCAAGTTTTGGACTGGCTGCAGTACATCAACCCAACTTAAAATATGCCATACAAGCTGCCGATCAATTGTTATATCAGGCGAAACATTCGGGACGAAATCAGATTGGTTTTGAGCCTGCACAGAGTATATTGGATGTGCCTTAATAGGTGTCGATAGCACTAAAAACGCATAAATTCCAAGTAAAACAGTTTAGAAAGCAGAAACTTCCTGTCATACTAGGCAGTTACGAAATGGACAGTTTAAGTTTGAGGTAATACACGTGATTTCAGTTGGTATTGTCGGCGGTACAGGTTATACAGGCGTTGAATTGTTGCGTCTTTTACTACGACACCCAAATGTGCAAGTAAGCGTATTAACATCGCGTACAGAAGACGGTCGCCGTGTAGATGATATGTTCCCAAGCCTACGTGGACATACCGAACTCAAATATTCAGATTTGAATATTGATGAACTGAAAAAATGTGATGTGGTGTTCTTTGCGACACCGCATGGCGTTGCCATGAAGCATGCCGAAGAATTGGTGGCTGCAAATACTAAAGTGATTGATCTTGCCGCAGACTTCCGTTTACAAGACTTAGAACAGTTTGAAAAATGGTATGGTATGCAACATGCGTGCCCTGAACTGTTGAAAGACTCGGTTTATGGTTTGTCAGAATTAAACCGTGAGCAGATTAAACAAGCCAATGTCATTGGTAACCCTGGTTGTTATCCAACAACAGTACAACTGGGGCTGGCGCCGTTATTTAAGCAAAACGACACATTAGTTAAACCTGAAAGCATTATTATCGATGCAAAATCGGGTGTGTCTGGTGCAGGCCGTAAAGCCAGCCTTGGCATGATCTATTCTGAAAATGCAGATAATTTCAAAGCTTATGGCGTTGCAGGTCACCGTCATCATCCTGAAATTGTGGAAGCGTTGGAAAATATTTCAGGTTTAAAAGAGGTGTTTAACCACATTCTATTTGTCCCACATTTGGTGCCAATGATTCGTGGCATGCTGAGCACGATTTATGTGGACTTAACCGATGCGGGTGAAGCTGCTGATTTGCAAAGTTTATATGAACAGTTTTATGCCAATGAAGTTTTTGTTGATGTAATGCCTGCTGGAAGCTCACCAGAGACGCGTTCTGTGCGGGGTGCCAATCAACTTCGTATTGCGCTGTATAAACCACAACCGAAAAAATTGGTGGTAATTTCAGTACAAGACAATTTGGTTAAAGGGGCAGCAGGTCAGGCCGTTCAAAACATGAACTTAATGTTTGGATTTGCTGAAACAGCGGGCCTAGACGGAATTGGTTTATTACCATAAAAAACGTTTTAAAACTTCACACACATTTAGATTTCGATTTAAATGTGTGTTTTGAATTGAATCAAAATAAGAGATGACGATGCCGAACACTGACACAAATATGACGTCACAACAGCCTGAACCTGCAAAGCCGTTTTTACAGACCAATAAGCCCTTGGCAATTGGTGCTGCAATATTGATGGTTGCAAGTGGGGTATTGGGCTATACCGTCGGACATCGTCAGGGTTTAACGGTGGTAGGTTTTGATGCTGATGCTGAGCAACTGGTCGAAGTGGTACAAAAGCAAAAGACCAGTCTGGATGCTTTGAATAAAAACTACAATGCTGCTGTTCAGGAGCGTGATGTTGCTGTGACCAATTCAAATGAGCTGTATTTGTCATTGCAAAAAGCTCTAGATCAACAAGCACAATCTGAAACCACTGCTGTGATTTACCGTGAGGTTTTGCGTCAACGCGGTGGTATTCCACTGGCTGTGCAGCATATTGCGATTAAACCTTTGCCTGAAAATGCATTTGAATATCAACTGGACTTGGTTCAAGTTAGTCCATCAAAACGTGCAGCTTCAGGTACCGTTGAACTCCGACTCATTCGTGGTACAGAGGTTTTAGTTGTACCGCTTGAAGACAAAAACTTTAACTTTGAAAATTATGAGCGTTTAACAGGGCGTTGGACGATGCCTAAAGGCTTTACGCCACAGTTTATCGAAGTCCGTTTAACAGGTAGCACACCAGTGACACGACGCTTTAGTTGGTCACGTGGTGAAGCCGTAGAAAGTCAATCAGCATTTGTCTCTGAAATTCCTCAGGCTGAGGCGAATGCACAATAATTGTGAATTGTAAGTTTATGGGTATCTCTAAGCGTTCAACGTGTTTAAATGAAATCAAGCAATCTTTTCATGAATCTGGCTATGTCGACTGGCATATCAGCCCGCGCTTGAGCAATGATGAACCGCATGAAGAAGAAAATGGGGACGTGGCTGTCCAAACCGCGCCACCAGAACTTAAGCGTCCGCCACTCTATGCTGTCGTTTTAATGAACGATGACTACACCCCAATGGACTTTGTTATTGAAATTTTACAACAATACTTTGCTTTGAATCTTGACCAAGCCACTCAAGTAATGCTAACTGTACATTATGAAGGAAAAGGTGTTGCAGGCGTTTACCCGAGAGACATCGCGGAAACAAAAGCAAACCAAGTCAATAATTACGCTCGGTCTCAAGGTCATCCTTTACTTTGTCAGATTGAGCCGAAAGATTAAGGGGGTTCCATGCTCAGTCGTCAATTAGAAGTATCCTTACGTTTGGCTGTTAGTATGGCTCGACAAAAGAGACATGAATTCCTAACCGTTGAACATTTATTATTGGCTTTACTTGATAATGATTCGGCCGTAAATGCATTGAAAGCCTGCGGTGCAGATATTATTGTGCTTCGCAAAGAGCTTGAAGAATATGTAGAGCAGCACACTCCTAAGCTGGGAGAAAACAGTGACCAAGCTCCGCATCCAACTGAAAGTTTTGACCGTATCTTACAACGGGCAATTTTCCATGTGCAATCAAGCGGTGGTGATCGTACAGTTGAAGGTGCAGACATTTTAGTGGCGATGTACTCTGAGCGTGACTCTTTTGCAGTCTACCTCTTAAAACGCCATCAAATTAACCGTTTAACTCTGACACAATACTTGGCCCACGGCACACGTAAAGACGAAGTGCAAGTGGAAGAAGAAATTGAAGATCTCGATGGTGAATCGACCAGTTCAAGCAACGCAGGCCCTTTAGAGTTATATACAACCAACTTAAATGTTGAGGCACAAAAGGGTAAAACAGATCCTTTAATTGGTCGTGAAAAAGAAATTGAGCGTGCAGCACAAATTCTATGCCGTCGCCGTAAAAACAACCCGTTATTGGTCGGTGATCCTGGCGTCGGTAAAACATCGATTGCTGAAGGCTTAGCTTGGCTCATTGTTAATGGTAAAGCACCGAAACCATTGGCAAATGCTGAAGTGTATAGCTTGGACATTGGTGCTTTGGTAGCAGGAACCAAATACCGGGGTGACTTTGAAAAACGTTTAAAACAGCTTTTGAACGCGTTGAAAAAGAAACCAGAAGCAGTTTTGTTTATTGACGAAATCCACATGATTATTGGTGCTGGTTCAAGTATGGGCAGCACGATGGATGCGTCAAACTTGATTAAACCCGCTTTAGCCAATGGCTCATTGCGCTGCATCGGCTCCACCACATTCCAAGAATACCGCCAAGTCTTTGAAAAAGATCATGCATTGTCACGCCGTTTCCAAAAAATTGATGTCAATGAGCCATCTATTTCAGAAACGATTGATATTTTACGCGGTTTGAAGAGTAAGTTTGAAGATTTCCATCATGTTAAATATGATGACAAAGCTTTAATTTCTGCAGTTGAGCTGTCTGCGAAGTTCATTAATGATCGTTTCTTGCCAGATAAAGCCATTGATGTCATTGATGAAGCAGGGGCACAACGTCGTCTGAAAGCTGAACAAGATGACACCTTGATTGCCGTGGAAAATATTGAAGATATCGTGTCGAAAATTGCGCGTATTCCACCAAAAACCGTATCTAAAGATGATAAGACCGTTCTTGAAAATCTTGAACGTGATTTAAAACGTGTGGTCTTTGGTCAAGATGAAGCCATCGAAGCTTTAGGCTCAGCAATTAAACTGTCGCGTGCAGGCTTAAAATCGCCAGATAGACCTGTGGGTAGTTTCGTTTTTGCAGGCCCAACTGGGGTAGGTAAAACAGAAGTCACCAAGCAGCTTGCGAAATTACTGGGTGTTGAGCTGGTTCGTTTCGATATGTCGGAGTACATGGAGCGCCATGCGGTTTCACGTTTGATTGGTGCGCCTCCAGGTTATGTCGGCTTTGATCAAGGTGGTCTGTTGACTGATGCGATTCATAAAAATCCGCACTGTGTATTATTGCTAGATGAGATTGAAAAAGCGCATCCAGACGTGTTCAACTTATTGCTACAAATCATGGATCATGGTTCATTGACCGATAACAATGGTCGTAAATCAGACTTCCGTAATGTGGTGTTGGTCTTGACCACAAATATTGGCGCGGAAAGTATTTCTCGCGTGAGTATTGGCTTTATGGATCAAGACAACAGCAATGATAACCAAGATGCGATGAAAAAAGCATTTTCTCCTGAGTTCCGTAACCGTTTAGACAGTGTGATTCAGTTTAAAGCTTTACCAACGACAGTAATTGAAAATGTGGTGGATAAGTTCTTAACTGAACTCCAAGCGCAACTGGATGAGAAAAAAGTCATTCTAGAAGTGGATCAAAGTGCGCGTGAGTGGATGGCTGAAAATGGCTATGACCGTTTAATGGGCGCTCGCCCAATGCAACGACTCATTCAAGAGCATTTGAAAAAGCCACTGGCTGAAATGATTCTATTTGGTGAGCTTGCAGAGCATGGTGGTAATGTTGCGGTTTCTGTGAAGAACGAAAATGGTAAAGCGGTAGGTCTAAAACTCGAAGTTTTTGAAGATCAAACGGCTGAACCTGCTTAAAGATCGCTACATAATTTAAAACCCGTGTTCGCACGGGTTTTTTATTGAAGAAGTATTTAACAGTTAGAAGTAATAAAAGTAGGTTGCATGGATATTCAATTGACGAAAGTTTTAAGTACATTTGTGCTGTTTTTGGTAACCGCTGTGATGGAAATATTAGGTTGTTATTTCCCTTATTTGATTTTAAATCAGGGAAGAAGCCATTGGTTGTGGATTCCTACAGCTTTAGCGTTAGGTACTTTTGTCTGGTTGTTGACCTTACATCCAGCTGCGTCAGGACGTATTTATGCCGCTTATGGCGGAATTTATATTTTTACCGCATTGCTATGGTTGCGTTATGTTGATCAAGTTTATTTATCCCGTTGGGACATAATGGGTGGGGCAGTGGTCTTGATTGGTGCGGCCATGATTATCTTACAACCGCAAGGATTGGTTCGCTAAAGTAGAGAACCAATCGCTAAAAAGGTATTATTTGATACCACAATCTTTTTGCTTTAATTCTAAATCGTAGCTATTTTTCTCAGAACTGAGCTGTAATTTTATAATGTAGGGGTTATGGCGTTGATATTGATGCTCGAAGAAAATATTGCAGTTTTGCACAACATTCTTTTTAATCACTTTTTGAACTTCTTTCGCACCCAAATCCTGTTCAAACTGCGAAAAATCAGGGGTAATGATCAAGCCTTTAAGTTCGGTACGGTCTGCATATAGATTAAATTGTTCAATGATGGTGTTGTTATCAATCTCAATTGGGAGGGTTCTAGAGTCTTCTGCAGTTAATACCGTTAAGATCTCATTTAACGTTTCTGGTTGTTTAATTTTAAAATTTTGATCAATAATTTGTTTGGATTGTAAGTAGTCATCAAACTCTGAGGCTTGAACCTGAAAAAAAGTAGAGCTTAGAATTGTAGCAAGGCACAGGCCAGTTTTTTTGAAATGCATGGAAAGTGTCGCTTATAAAAATTATGTTCCAATTATAGCTTTACCTGTATAAAAAAAGCACCCTTAGGTGCTTTTCGTTGGAAAAATTAATTAATCTTTCTTAGTGTTTTCATTGATTAAAAATTCAACCAATGCTTTTTGTGCATGTAAGCGGTTTTCAGCTTCATCCCAAACCACGGCATTTTTATGGTCGAGCATCTTTTCAGAAATTTCTTCGCCGCGATGCGCAGGTAAACAATGCATAAATAAACAATCAGGATGAGCAAGATCCATAAGACGTTCATTCACTTGATAGTCTGCAAAAGCAGCTTCACGAATTTTTTGCTCTTCTTCTTGGCCCATGCTTGCCCATACATCGGTCACGATAAGGTCGGCATTTACGGCAGCATCTTCAGCGGAGTTCACCAGTTCTGCACAATGTGCAAATTCTCTTAAAAATTCTGCTTTGGGTTCATAACCTTTAGGCGCAGCAATTTTTAACTTGAAGCCCCACATATGCGCAGCTTCAATATATGAATTACACATATTGTTGCCATCACCAATCCACGCGACCGTTTTGCCTGCAATGGGTCCACGGTGTTCAACAAAAGTTTGAACATCTGCAAGTAGTTGGCAAGGGTGGTGATCATCAGTCAAGGCATTAATCACAGGAACTTTTGAATAAGAAGCAAAACGTTCAACAATGTCATGTCCAAAAGTACGGATCATCACAATATCCAACATGCTTGAAATCACGCGTGCTGAATCTTCAATGGGTTCACCACGACCCAATTGGGTGTCTCGTGGAGAGAGGAAAATTGCACTGCCACCAAACTGGCTCATGCCTGCTTCGAACGATACACGGGTACGGGTGCTCGATTTTTCAAAAATCATACCCATGACTTTACCAACAAACGGTTGGAATACTTCGTTGTTGTGCTGTTTACGCTTTAGTTCGATACCGCGTTGCACAACTTGGTTCAATTCTAAAGTAGATAAATCGCGTAAGGTAAGAAAGTGACGTAGAGCCATTGTTACTCCACAATAATTGCTGAAAACCGAAATAGGTATAGAACAACAATTAGTTGTTGGTTGGTGAAAAGAAAAAAGACAGTCGATTAATATACTATATGCAAAGGAAATTGCAAAAAAACTAGACTTTTTGATGACCTGCTAAGAAACGATCTACGCAATAATGAACATATTCTAGATTTTCTTGTTCATTTTCTTCAACATAGATGTTCATAAGCACTCGCCACTCTAATTCACGCACAATGCCAAAAAAAAGCTGCGCAGAATAATTCGGGTGTTCACATCGAATAATGCCTATTTCATCTGCTTTGTTTAAAATGCAAGCCACGGCATCTTCAATATGTTTAGGTCCTTGTTTGTGAATATGAAAGGCCAACTGCGGATTACGCTGTACTTGTTCCATAATGAGTCTTAAAAAAGAAGCATTTTCTGGAAGCACAAGATGTGTTTGAATATTTAAAATGGTTTGTATTAAATAAACGCGCAAATTGTCCTTCGTAAAATCAAAAGGCATACAAATATCTTTAAAAAACAGCTCACGACGGTAGTCGCAAATTGCTGTAAAAAGACCGTCTTTATTTCCAAAATATTTGTAAATCGATGCTTTTGAACCACCCGCATGATTGACAATATCATCAAGTGAAACTGCATCGTAGCCATGTTGCAAAAACAACTCGTTTGCACTTAATAAAAATGCAAGACAGCGTTCATGACCTCGTTTTGTGTGAGGTATGTCACGTGTAAGGGGTTCTAGTTGAACTGAGTCGTGCATATAACTAACAACAGCCTAATAAATGTGGATCTCTAGTTGCTATCATAGCAAAAATATGTACACATTGTTGTTTTGGGGCTTATCTGTTTACCACTAAACCTCAGTGCGTGGAAGAAAATTACACAATAAAAGCGTGAACCATGGGACTAAAGTTTTAGAGTTTTCATTCTAAAATGTCATAGCCAATTCAGTCATTATGGCTATACTCAAAACTCGAAAATTAAAGTAAATGCCGTGGAAAGGACGATGACAGAACAAAAATCTGCAGGCTTAAGATTTAGACAAGCACTAGAAGTGGAAAAACCATTACAAATTATCGGTACAGTCAATGCTTATGCAGCAATGATGGCGAAACAGGTGGGCTACAAGGCCATCTACCTTTCGGGTGCTGGTGTAGCCAACTACTCTTATGGATTGCCTGACTTAGGCATGACCAGTCTGGATAATGTTTTGGAAGATGTACGCCGCATTACCGAACGTGTAGACACCCCGTTACTGGTCGATATCGACACCGGTTGGGGTGGGGCATTTAACATTGCCCGTACTGTGAAACAAATGATTGCCGCAGGGGCAGCCGCAGTTCACATCGAAGACCAAGTAGCACAAAAACGTTGTGGCCACCGCCCCAACAAAGAAATTGTCACCCAACAAGAAATGGTTGATCGCGTAAAAGCCGCAGTCGATGCCAAAACTGATGCAAACTTTGTGGTGATGGCACGTACCGATGCCCTACAAAAAGAAGGCCTACAAGCGGTGATTGACCGTGCCTGTGCTTGTGTAGAAGCGGGTGCCGATGCGATCTTTGCTGAAGCAATGACTGACATTACTATGTACAAAACCGTCTGCGATGCAGTCGGTGTCCCTGTATTGGCCAACATCACCGAATTTGGCGATACCCCATACTACACCAAAGAACAACTGGCAGAACAAGGCATCTCGATGGTGCTGTACCCACTGTCACCGACCCGTGCCATGCAAAAGGCAGCACTGGAAGTCATGCATGCCATTCGCAATGACGGTACTCAAGTCAACGTCCTCGACAAAATGCAACAGCGGAAAGAACTCTACGAATTTCTCGATTACCACACCTTTGAAAACACATTAGACAAGCTGTTTAAACAGGAGAATTAAAAATGGCTGAAGGAAAAGTCCTCACAGGCGCAGGATTGCGCGGACAAGTCGCAGGAAAGACAGCACTATCAACCGTAGGCAAAAGCGGAGCAGGTCTAACCTACCGTGGTTATGACGTACAAGACTTAGCAGAAAACTGCCAGTTTGAAGAAGTCGCTTACCTAATCTTCTTTGGTGAACTGCCAACAGCAGAACAACTCACCGCTTACAAAGCTAAACTCAAATCACTGCGCCAACTGCCACAAGCACTCAAAGAAGTCTTAGAGCGTATCCCAGCAGATTCACACCCGATGGATGTGATGCGCACAGGCGTATCGATGCTAGGTAACCTCGAAACAGAACAATCTTTTGCCGAACAGCAAGATGTTGCAGACCGCATTCTCGCAACGCTTCCAGCGATCATTTGCTACTGGTACCGCTTTAGCCATGATGGCGTACGCATTGAAGAAAACACCAATGACGACTCAATCGGTGCTCAATTCCTACACTTGCTGCGTGGTGAAAAACCAAATGAACTGCATGAACAAGTGATGAATGTCTCACTGATCCTCTATGCAGAGCATGAATTTAACGCATCAACCTTCACAGCACGTGTATGCGCATCAACCTTATCGGATATGCATTCATGCATTACCGGTG